>CAIGRU010000639.1_pt1 | contig 22220 bp, 20 predicted proteins | sample 7351341 | NCBI WGS metagenome assembly CAIGRU01
CTATTATCTCCCACTCCGCCATTTTTGTCAAAAGATTTTAAACAGGCTCTTAGACTATGACGGCGCCGCCCTGACCCTCCGTCTCCCGGAGGGCGAGGCGGAGGCCCTGCCCTACAGCGCCTTTTATAAGCTCTCCCTCCGCCGCTATATCGCAAGGCGGGAGGGGAGCCTCTTCACCGGCAAGAGCGCCCTGACCTACCTGGATTTTCAGCGCGTCATCGCCCTTTGTGAAAAGGAATGTGCCCAGCGGGGCGGAGCCCTCACGGTCTCCCCCGCCCTGGCGGACTATATCCAGAATCGGGGCAGCTATCTGGCGCAGCGGTTCCGTCTGGGTGTGGAAATCAAAAACCAGGAGGAAAAGCTCCTCCCCCGCTTTCAGGAATACCAGTCCATTGTAAACACGGCCATGGCCCGGCCCCTGCGGGAGCGGCAGATGTGGGATTCCTTTTTCCTTTGCGCCATGAAACGCGCCGCCAACTTCTCCGTCCCCGGCTCCGGCAAGACCGCCTCCGTGCTGGGGGTTTACGCCTGCCTGAAAAGCCGGGGGCTCATCAGGCGGCTGGTGGTGGTCTGCCCCAAGAACGCCTTCGGCTCCTGGATGGAGGAGTTTGTCCAGTGCTTCGCCGGGCGGGAGGAGCTGCGGGTCCTAAACCTCCACGGCCCCGGATTGACCACGGCGGCGGAGCGGCGGGCGGCGCTGCGGTACGACGCGGGGAACGTGAATCTGATCCTGGTGAACTATGAGTCGACTGGAGGTGTGTTGGAGGACCTGCTCCCCCTGGTCTGTTCCCAGTCCCTGCTGGTATTCGACGAGGTCCACAAGGTCAAAAAGGTGGGCGGGGAGTACGCCTCTGCCGCCCTGGCCCTGGCGGAGCAGTCCATGTACCTCACCGCCCTCACCGGAACGCCAGTCCCCAATTCCTACCAGGACCTCTATAATCTGCTGCACATCCTGTTCCCCAACGAATACGACGAATTCTTCGGCTTTTCCGACGTGCTCCTCGGTCATCCCACCCCGGCGGAGATGGAGACGATCAACAACCGGCTCCAGCCCTTCTTCTGCCGGACTACCAAGGAGCAGCTGGAGGTTCCCCCGGCCCTGCCGGACAAGATTCTCACCTGCCCCGCCGGCGGGGAGGAAAACCGGCTTTTGGAGCTGCTGGTTCAACAATACCGGAGAAACAAGCTGGCTTTGTTTTTGCGGATTCTCCAGCTGGAAAGCAATCCCCGACTTCTGCTTCAAAAGCTGGATATCCGGGAGTTCCGGTATCTGCTGGACGACAGCGCCCCCGGAGGAGAAATCGATTTTGCCGACTACAGTCAGGAGGCCCGGCGGCTGATCGAAGCCTGTCCCCCCTCCACAAAGCTCCGCCGCTGTGTTCAGCTGACGGAGGAGCTGGTCAACGAGGGGAAGCCGGTGATCCTCTGGTGCATCTTTCTGGACTCCATCCACACCCTCTCCGAGACCCTGGAGACCCGGGGCGTCTCCACCCGCTGTATTTACGGCGCGGTGCCGCTGGAGGAGCGGCAGGACATCCTGCGGGATTTCAAAGCAGGACGGTTCCAGGTGCTGCTGACCAATCCCCACACCCTGGCGGAGTCTGTGTCCCTGCACAGCGTCTGTCACGACGCCGTCTATTTTGAGTACAGCTACAATCTGGTCCATCTGCTCCAGTCCAAGGACCGCATTCACCGCCTGGGGCTGCCTAAGGGGCAGTATACCCAGTATGTTTTCCTCCAGACGGAATACCTGACGGAGAACGGTCCCTGGTCCATGGAAGGCGTTGTCTACCAGCGGCTCCGGCAAAAGGAGCGAACCATGCTGGAGGCCATCGGACAGCGGACACTGGAGGTGCTGCCCACCAGTGAGGAGGACCTGGAGATGATTTTCAAGCCGTTGTTCCAATGAGCACAGCCGCTTGATCGGGAAAGCTGCGGGTGTGCCCGTCTTTCTCACAAAGAACGGACATGGCAAAAGGGCCGGGAGCTGTAGATGCCCCGTTGGAACGGTTCCGAATCGGCAAAGCTTTCTTCTCATAGCCCAGCTTCTGGTACAGGTGTAAAAACGGCTTAGCCTCGGTTTTTTCCACCTAGAATATTTTCTCTGCGCATACATAAGAGTAAACGCAGCGCCTGCTCCATCTGACCAATCCTGGCCTCAAAAAAAACCTGATATGCCTGACAATAATAGCTTTGCCCCGGGACTCCATTTGGAAGGGATTCCCGATCCCTCCGGCAACCATTCCGGCACAGCCGCAGCCATCGGCATGCCCTGCACGTTTCCGGAATGAATTTGGATCTCTCCACAAAGTTTTTCGCCCGCTCGCTTTTCAGCAGCTCCGCGAAGCTCTGCTCCCCTACGGTCCCAAGCCTCCACTGATCCAACACATAAAAATCACAGGGATAGACGCCGCCGTCCCCTTCAATTACAAACTGAATGCTACAGGTCCCGCTCATGTTGCAGGCCTCCGGCGACTCGCCCAGCATCATAAACATCCAATTGTCAAACTGGCGGATACTGCGGTACTTCCCTCCACGCAAATCCGTATACCATAAGTCAAACAGGCGAATCAGGAACGTTCCGTATGCCTCCGGCGATAAATAGTACTCCTTGCCGCCTCTATGCTCGCCAAGCGGTTCCATACACGGTATAAACTGTAGCCAGCGAAAGTCCTCCTTGCGATAAAAATTATAAATTCGTTCCACAGCACGGGCAGATCGGCCCGTTACAACACTCAAAACATTGAAGTCCACCCCATACCGCCGGAACAACCGGACCGCACCCATCGCACGGCTCCAGGTCCCGTGTCCAACAAAATCCCGTCGGTTCGCGTCATGCAGTTCCCCCGGACCATCCAGCGAAAGGCCGACAAGGAATGTGTTGTCATGAAAAAACTCCGCCCACTCCGCGTCGATCAGTAGCCCGTTCGTCTGTACGTTATTCCGTATCTCCACTCCGGGCCGGGCATATTTTTTCTGTAGGCGGATCACCTCCCGGTAGAAATCCAACCCGCACAGCGTCGGCTCACCGCCTTGAAATGTGAATGAGCAAACGTGTTCCGCATGCTCCAGGCCCGCGCGGACGATCTGCTCTATGCGCTCCAGAGAGAGCATTCCCTTAAAGGCGGTCTCCCGCTTCTGCGCAATATCGTGGTAAAAGCAATACGTACAGGCCGCGTTGCAGGCCGAAGAGGCTGGTTTAATCAATATATTGATCGGCGGCATTGTGAACCTCCTTTACAAATTACGCGCTATATTTACGAGGCAAAGCATGAAAACCAGGAGCTGTACGGCATTAAACGCTCGCTCAACGGTCCTTTCAGAAAGCTGCTTATTGAGCTTTGCTCCCAGGAATCCACCCAAAACTGCGCCGAAAACCATGTATGGAAGCATCGAAAGGTCATAGCGACCCAGTCCACTGCCAAGCAAGATGGTCGCCAGCTTGGAAATCTGGGCAAACAGAATCGTCAGGATGGAACAAATGCTTGCGGTTTTCACATCAAAAGAGAACAGGAAAATAACCAGCGCCACATTGATCGGCCCGCCGCCGATACCAAGGAATGAGGAGAAAACCCCCAGCAATCCTCCGGACAGTACTGCCGGCAGAAAGCCTCTTAGATGCAATGACGGCAATTTGCTTTTGTGAAGCATATACCAAAACACCAGCACAATTACCATGGACAGCGTCATATTCTGCGCAATCAGCACTTGTGCATCGGTCCAATGAGCGGCGGCCCCCTCTAACATACGCTGCCCGATGCTCCCTCCCAGCACCGCGCCGGCGCTCAGCGGAATGGAGATCTCCAGGGCAAAGCTGGCCTTTTGCCGGAGCTGTTTGCCCAGTGATACCAGCGCCATGGAAAATACGGTGATACAGGCCAGAACCCCGATGGTCTGCGCATCATACGTCCCAATTACGTCGCAGAGCGGCTTTATGATAACGCCGCCCCCCATGCCGGTTAGCGCGCCTACAGTCGTCGCGCCGAGGGCAATCAAAAAGTATAAAAGGCTCATAGGTGCTCCTCTCTACGAACGCGCCTCTGACACAATGATGAAGGGGCCGCCTGCGGGCAGCCCCTTCACTGGGTGGGCACTCAAAGTCCCAGTCGCTCATACTGTTCCGCAGGTGCGTCGTGCAGCGCCATGCAGTCCCGCAGGCGCCCGCAAATCATCCGCTCCAAAGTTTCGTCTTGAATCAGCTTTTCCTGTGCGTAATCGCTCTGCAAATCAAACAGCAGCGATTCACGATTATAGGGGGACCGACATTCAAACTCCTGGGAGGGATTGTTGAAGTGAATAATTTCCGCTGGGAAACGGTAAACCGGATAATCCGTCCAGGTTAAAAAGCGTCCGCATTCAATCCGGCTGTAGTCTGCCACCATTACGCCGTCGTCCGCCCCCAGCATCTGCCGGAGTAAGGTGGGGGTCGAGCAGTAAAGATAGAGCGGACGGTTTGCCGCATCCTTCGCAGAGCGGAAATAGGTATACCTCCCGTCCGTATAGCCAACCTGTTTGCCGAAATAGCCGAAAATGGCGTCCTTTCGGATCGAGCCCGTCTCGCCTCTCAGCAGAGGAAACAGGCTGCGCCCATGCAGCGGGTACGGTATCACGTCCTCCGGGACACCAAAAAACTCCAAGATTGTCGGCAGTATATCAATGTTTTGCGTCAATGCCTCGCAGCGGCCCGGGCGAATCATCTCCGGGTGGCAGACGATCATGGGAATATGAAACACCTCATTGTAAGGAGGCATATAATTTTTCGCCATAAAGCCGTGCTCACCCAGGTGATAGCCGTGGTCGGTGGTAAAAATGAGCAGTGTGTCCTTCCAGAGCTCATAGCGGTCCATGACGTCCAGAAGCTCGCCAATATGGCGGTCCGTCATCGTAATGAGCGCCTTATAGCGTCGCATCAGATGTGCCGTTTCCGCCTCGTCGAACTCATTTTCCTGGTAGCTCGGATGGGTAAAATCCCAACCGTCATATTCACCGGGCCTCTCATACAGGTCCAGATAGTGTCGGGGCGCATCGTATGGCTCATGAGGATCGAAGGTCTCCGCCCAAAGCAGGAAATTGTCCGCTTCGTGATTTTCTTCCAGCCACTCCGCCGCAGCGTGAAGAGTCTGTACCGAGGGGTAGTCCTCCTCATTCTGGAAGTGCGCGCGGTTTTCCGCCTCCGCCTCACTGTACACTCCTTTAAAGCCCTCTGGACGGCGTTCTTCACGAATCCCGTTTTGATCCGGCCGAACCCAAACAGGGTCTCCCTCCTGTCCCCGGAATACCTGAAAGGCTGTAAAGCCCTTGGTATAATTCTCCCCTCCAGGAATAAGATAGTGAGAATGGTCACTAAACATCATACTGTGTACATTTTTATGGACCGCAAGCAAGCTGGGCATAGAAAAATCAAAGGGTTCCATACCACCCCAGGGTTTTTCCAGAAAGTTCAGCCTTCCGGTCAGCATATCGCGGCGGGCCGGCATACAGGGAGCCGAACCCACAAAGTGCTGGTCAAACACCATTCCGCGCCGCACGAGCCGGTCTATGTTTGGCGTAAACGCCGCATCCACCTCGTTATAAGCCGACAAAACCCGGCGGCTAAGTGTATCGCACATGATAAAAACTGCTTTCATGCCCACCCTCCCTTTTTAAAGTCCAAGTCGGACAAACTGCTCCGGCGGGCTGTCATGCGCCCGCATAGCAGCCCGCAATTTATCACAGAGCATCTCCTCCAGTGCGGTGTCCTGCAGAGGATGCTCCTGCAAGGGGTCTGTCTCAAGGTCAAACAGCATGCTCTTTTCAACGGCTTCATACCGCCGGTCAAAGGCATGCGAGAAATCCTGCATGCTCACAATCGTGTTCGGGATGCGAAATACCGGATAATCCGTATAGGACAGGAAGGGTCCAGCGGTAATTTTAGACACGTCGGAGAGATGCTCGTGATCCCAGTAATGGCCGATGGTGCTAGGCATTGCCGTATACACATAAAGCGGCTGATTGTCCGCGCGGGCGGCCGCCCGGAAATAGGTGTATCGCCCATCGCACAGATTCACATGGCGGCCAAACATACCGTAAATAACGCTGTCCCGCACCGACTCCCGCTCTCCCCGAAGCAGCGGCAGCAGACTATGGCCATGCAATGGGTAACGGCAGTCGTTTTCCGGAATGCCATACAGCTCCAAAACCGTCGGGAACAAATCAATATTCTGGGTCAGCGCTCCGCAGCGCGTTCCCATGGGCCCTTGCGGCAGGTGGAACATCATCGGGATTTGATAGATTTCATGATAGCAGGGCATAAAATTCTTGCCGATAACGTTCTTTTCCCCAAACATGTAGCCATGATCGGTCGTCAGCACCACCGCTGTGTCATCCCACATCGCATGGGCGTCTAGCACGTCTAGCAAACGGCCGAGCCAGCGGTCACTCATCTCCACCACCTGCGCGTACCGGCGTCTCGCATGAGCAATGGCTTCAGCTGGCACGCTGTCGGTTTTGTCATAATAAGGCCAGTAAAACAGCGGGTCCTGATAATCGTCCTCAAAGGGTATCTCGTCGGGAAAGTCAAAAGGCTCATGGGGGTCAAAGGAATCCACAAACAAAAGCCACTGGTCGTCTCCGTGGTGCGCCTCCACCCAATCGGCTGCATGGCGCAGCGTCTTGGGCGACGGGTAGTCCGCCTCTGTGCGGAATGCTGTTCGGTTCCGCTCATATTGCTCATCATAATTTCCAATGTGAGGCTTTTGGATCGGGGCACCCAAATTGGAAACCATGGTGTCGTGCTCCTGACCTCGGATAAACTCCCAGGAGGAAAACAGGGGAAAATAATTCTCTCCACCCAGGTGGAAGTAATGGTAATGATCTGTCGTCATGTGGGAAAACACCCCATGCCGCTGCAACACCTGGGGCAGCGTGCAGTCAAAAGGTTGTACCGGCGCCCAGTTGCGCTCTAAAAAGTCCAACCGCCCAGTTATCAAATCATGCCGCGCTGGCATACACGGGGCCGAGCCCACAAAGTGGTTGCCAAACACACAACTTCGCGCCGCCAGCCGTTCCATATTCGGCGTATGCGCCCAGTCCCCACCATAGACCGGCAAGCACCGGCGGTTCAGACTGTCCATCAAGATTACAATGGTCCTCATTCCACATCCCCCTCCAGTCCCAGCCGGATAAATTGATCTCCAGGCGCGTCATGCAGGCGCATCGCTCGCATCAGCTTTTTCCGAATGCTCCGCTCCAGCGCGGGGTCCTGCACTGGATGCTGCTGCGCATAGTCCGCCTGTAAATCATACAAAACGCTGCCTTCAATATAGCGGTAGAGCCTGGCAAATCCACAGCCGTTATTATTCCAATGGCAGCTAGACGCCGGAACCCGATAGACCGGAAAATTCGTCCAGGGCAGGAAGCGCCCCATTTCAATCCTGTCGATCTCCTCCCGGCTCATGGTGTCATAGCCGATATAGGCATTTAACACGGACATATTCGCACCGTATATATACAGCGGCTCGTTTTCTTCCTGCGCCTTGGCGCACAGGTACACATAGCGCCCATCGAAAAGGCCTACCGTTTTGCCGAACACGCCAAACAGCAGCTCACTGCGAATCGTTTCCATCTCGCCTTTCAGCAGCGGCAACAGGCTCTTTCCGTGAATGGGATTCCGGCATAGAGACAGCGGGACATCAAAGCAAGACAACAGTGTCGGAAATAGATCAATGTTCTCCGTCAACGCCTGGCATCGCCCGGGAGCAATTCCCGGCATCGAGATCATCAGGGGTATGTGATGGATCTCATTGTAATCCGGCATATAGCACTTCGCCATAAAGCCGTGTTCCCCCAGCAAATACCCGTGATCGGTGGTCAAAATCACCAATGTGTCGTCCCACATCTGGTGACGGTCAAGCACATCCAGCAGCTTTCCCAGATAGTGGTCAGCCATAGTCAGCAGCGCCTTATAGCGCCGCCGGAAGTACCGCACCTGTTCAGGCGTATAGTGATCCGCGGGAATATAGTCCGGCCAATAGGGGTCTCCTGGCCCCGGGTTTTTCTCATCGTCCGGATAGAGCCCCAAAAATTCCTCCGGCACATCGAAGGGCTCGTGCGGGTCAAACGCCTCTACCCAGAGCAGGAAATTGTCCGCCTCCCAGTTCCGCTCCAGCCAATCAGCCGCCGAAGAAAAGGTCCGCGGCGTCGGATATTGGCCGCTGTCCCCTTTCCAGCGCCGTCGAGCTGCCTCATAGGACGGTGAATACAGCCCACAATAATCCGGGGGCGGCGTGCGATCCGGCACGCCGCTTTTATCCGGCCCCCAGTGAATCGCGTCATGTTCCGTTCCACGGTGAAGCCGCCACGAGGTAAAATGGCCCCAGTAATTCTCTCCGCCCCTCTCCGCATAGTGGAAATGGTCGGTTTCCATATGTGTATATACATTTTTCTCCGCTAGCAGGGCTCCCAGCGTGTGGTCATAGGGTTCGATGCCACCCCAGGGACGCTCCATAAAGTTCAAACGGCCGGTCATAATATCGCGGCGGGCAGGCATGCAAGGAGAGGACCCACACCAATGCTGGTCAAACACGACAGACCGTGCAGCCAGACGGTTAATATTCGGCGTAATCGCCGGCTCCGCCGCTCCGTAACAATCCAGGAACCGCCGGTTGAGGCTGTCCATCAAAATAAACAGTGTCCGCATGAAAGCCCCCCTTTACCACCATTTAATCAGTTCCGTAACGCGGTTGCGCACCTCGATAAACGACGGCTCCACGACGTTTCTCGGACGGGGCAGATCATTGTGAAGCCGCTTCTTTACGCTGGTTGGCTTATTGGTAAGCACCAGGATATTTTCACTTAAATAAACGGCTTCCTCAATATTATGGGTGATGAAGATTACGGTCGTTCCGGTTGCCTTCCACAGCTTTAGCAGTTCATCCTCCAGCTTAAACCGCAGCTCCACATCCAGTTGTCCATACGGCTCATCCATCAGCAGCAGCTCCGGCTTCACCGCGAAGGCCCGCGCAATTACAACACGCTGCAGCATAGATGTAGAAAGCTCCACCGGGTAGTAATCCTTATACTTTGTCAGGCCCACCATTTCAAGAACCTCGGCGACTTCCCGGTCGATCTCCTCCTGGGGGCGCTTCTTCATCTTCAGTCCAAAAGCCACATTCTGTTCCACTGTCAGCCAGGACATGGTGGAATACTCTTGAAAAATGTACGCCACATTGTGTTTTTTCAAATCGACGGGCTCACCGTTGATCCGTATTTCACCGGCGCTCGGCTCGTAAAGCTTGGTGATGCAGTTGAGAAACGTGGTTTTGCCACAGCCGGTTGGACCAACAATGCACAAAAACTCACCTTGGTGCACATCAAATGAAATATCATCCAGTACAAGCAGGTCACCAAACCGCTTCGTCATATGGTCTACTTTTACTTTAATCTTATCATTCATAACGCTTCCTCCCTCACAGGGCCTTGTCAACCACCGCAGAAATTTCCTCCCGCAGATTGAGGAATGCCTGGTCAACATAATCGCGCGGACGGGGCAGGTCAATCTTGTATTCCCGTTTGATCGTGGTCGGGCAATTTGTTATGACGACGATGCGGTCCGCAAGATAAATTGCCTCCTCTATGTTGTTGGTGACAAACACAATGGTCCGCTTTTCTGTCTCCCAAATGCGCATCAGTTCTTCCTGCATCAAATAGCGGGTCTGTGCGTCCAGGTGGCCAAAGGGTTCATCCATAAACAGCACATCCGGCTCAATGCAATAGGCCCTCGCAATGCCGACACGCTGCTGCATTCCTCCGGACAGCTTGGAGGGATAGGAGTTTTCAAATCCCTGAAGTCCCACCAGGTCGATGTAGTACTGCGCTTTCTTCCTTCGTTCCTCTTTCGGCACACCCTTGCATTTCAACCCGTACTCCACGTTCCCCATTACCGTCAGCCAGGGAAAGAGTGCCATGCGCTGGTAAACAACCCCACGGTCCGGTCCGGGGCCCTCAACCTTTCTCCCATGCACGCGCACCTCGCCTCCGGTGGCAAGTTCAAGTCCCGCCATACAATTTAACAGCGTCGATTTTCCGCATTGTCCCGGCCCGAACAGGACCAGCAATTCATTCTCCTCCACAGCCAGATCAATCCGGCCGATGACATCTACCGTACCGCGCTCAGTTTCAAAGCGCTTGGACACGTTATCGCATACAATGATCTTGTCACTCATTTGCCTCTCTCGCTCCATACACAAAGTTTGGCTTCCACCGCACGCATGACAATTGCCAAAATATAACCGATTACGCCAATTCCCACGATGCCGACCAGAATCTGCAAGGGATTGTTCAGATCCTGCCCCTTGACAATAACCCAGCCGACCCCCTCAGAGGAGCGCACCATCTCAGCAGCCACCACCGTCGCCCAGCCAGAGCCCAGCCCGATCTGCAAGCCCGCAAAGATATGGGGCACGCAGGCGGGCAGCACGATCGTCAGAAAAACCTGCCGGTCATTCGCTCCCAGCATTTTTGCCGCTCCAACTAGCTCCGGGTCCACCGATTTCGCACCGGAATAGGCATTCATGGTAACATTGCAAAATACGGCTAGGAAAATCAGGAAATACTTGGTCATCTCCCCCAGTCCGAACCACAAAATCGCCAGTGGAATCCAGGCAATCGGCGGAATGGGGCGCACCATCTCAAAAAGGGGCCGGAAAAACGCCTCAACAGGCCGATACCACCCCATTGTCACGCCCAGCAGCACGCCCGCCAAGGCCCCCGCGGCAAACCCGACAAGCACACGCGACAGGCTCCAAAGGACATGCCCCTGTATGGCATGTGTGCCGATCGGTTCCACAATGCTCCGAAGGGTCTTGAGCAGCACCGTAGAGGGGCCGCTGATAATCTCCCCTATAGAGAAAAAACGGACTGCACACTCCCAGAGCAGTAAAAATCCCAGGATGGAGATGGCGGCACAAATCGATTTTTCAAAGCGGGACGCGCCCCGAAAACGAGTTTTCATTGACGTTTTACCCCCTTCACCACCTGATCTTCAACCTTTTGCAAAAGCCACGCCAGCAGCGCCCCAATCAAGCCAATGGCAATCATGCCGGCGATAATGACATCCGGGCGGTAAATGCCGCGGGCCTGCTGAATCATAAATCCCAATCCTCGGGTCGACGCCAGAAGCTCCGCCGCGACAATCGTCGTCCAAGATGCACCCAGCGCAACGCGCACACCCGTCATAATGAGGGGTAATGCCGTGGGGATTGCAATATGGCACAGCATCTGAAAATTGGAGGCACCAAAAGTCTGTCCCACCCAGAGATGTACGTCCTTTGTCTGGCGGATGCCGGTATAGGAATTCAACACACAGGGCACAAACGCAGACAGAAAGATGGTTACAATTTTTGAGGTAAGGCCAATGCCGAACATTATAATCATCAATGGGATCCACGCAATACCCGGAATCGGGCGCAGGAGGTCAAACAGCGGACGGGCAAACAGATCCACGCGCTTATACCAGGCCATCAGAATGCCAAGGGGCGTGCCGACCACTACGCCAACCACATAGCCGGACAGTGCCACTTTGAGAGACGACAGAATATGCTGCGGCAGCGTCGCACCATCCGGTGCGGTGGAGGTCATCTTTTTGATAAAGGTTTCCGCCACGGTACCCGGGCTGGGCAGCACGGAGGATTGGAACATGCCAGTTCCATCTGTCACAAGCCACCAGACCCCCAAAAAGATCAGAATTGACACCACAGAAATCAGCGGATAGAACAATGTGCTTTGTTTTTTCATTTTGGTCTCCTCAGTTTCCGTTTCTTTTCGGGAAGGTCCACACGTCCTCCGGCAAAGCAGAAACGTGTGGACCTCCCATGACATCACTGGTTATTCACGCGGTTACTTTTCATAACGCTGGATGGTCGTCCCCGTAACAGCCTCCATGAAGGACGGGTCCAGCGAAGAGATGACATTTGGCGCATTGTCGGCGGTAATCTTCTCCACCTGCACCAAGAAATCGGAGATCGCGCCCCAGCACTCGCCAAAGACGTAGTCGGACTCACTCACCAGAGCCGTGCCGTAATATTTCCGATCCTCAATCTCGCGGCGCATCTGGTCTTCGGTGAAATCCTGCGCATTGGAGGCATAACGCTCAATGGTGTAATCAAAGCGCACCTGCTCGTCCTGAAGCGCATCCATCGCGCGGTTCAATACGCCGATGAACTTTTTTACATCCTCCGGACGTTCCTTCACAACCTTACCCTGGGCAAAGCAGCCGTCACACATCGACACGTTTGTCGCATCCTCAAAGGAACAGACCTCCACATACCCCGCGTCCACCATATCATAAGAATACGGGGGGAGCAGGAGTTCAGATCGCCTTCTCCCGTTTCAAACGCCTGGAACGCCGGCGCGTATTCCATGTGCACCTGTTCCACGTCGTTTGCTGTCAGTCCAAACTTCGCAAGATAGCTCTCTGTAGCAAACTGGGCAGAGGTCCCCAGAGGCTCCAGAATCTGCGCCCCCCGCAGCGTATCCGCCGAGCCATACACCTCCGGATAATCCGGGAGATTCTTGCCAGCCTTGACAATCTCGGAGTCTTCGCGGGCATAAATGCCCATGCCTCCGGTGGAGTTGATGTCCGCCAGCCAGACGCAGCCCGCGTTTGCCAGCGAGTAAACAGAAGCAAAACCGGAACAGGCAATATCCAGTTCCTGCGCCGCAATCGCCTCGTTCACCGGAGCGCCCGTGGGGAACGTGATAAGGTTGACGTTCAGTCCGGCCTCCTCAAACCAGCCCTGATCCTGCGCATACAGCGCCGGGATGCCCACGGTGGAAACCAGCACGCCCACATTTAATATCTTCGAGGTACTGCCGCCGGAGGTTTCGGGCGCTGCGCCGCCGCTTTCCGCGGGTTTGCCGCATCCACTCAGCGCGCAAATCAACATCCCCACCGCCAGCGCAATGCTGAGCCACTGTCTGCCTTTTTTCATTTTGACACACTCCTTCTTTTCTTCAAGTCTGCAAACACTCTGCCGTTGATAGATTTATAATATCCAACTTCCAATTGGAGCCGCCATCAATATTTTGACTCCTTTTATTGCCCAGTTGACTTTTTCGACAAACAGAAAACGCGCCAGCCATCCTTCCTTGTGTAGAATGGCTGACGCATCAAAATAGCTTCACTTTTTTCGCAGCTCATTGGGCGAAATTCCATAAAATTTTTTAAATACGCTGGAAAAATAACTGACGTTTGGCATTCCAGCAGCCGCGGCAACGTCCCCGACCAGCATATCCGTGGTCCGCAGCAGCTTCATAGCCTCGGCGAGGCGACGCTGAAGCACATATTCGGAGTAATTCATTCCCACTTCTTTTTTAAAACGGCGGCTGAAGTATTCCGTGCTCAAACATGCGATGCTGGAAATCTGTTGAAGCGTCAGTTCCTCCCGAAAATGCGCATCGAGATAGCTCACGGCCCGCGCTATCCCCTCGGAAAAGGAGGGCTTTTGTAGATAGTCCGCCAACTGGAACATCACGCTTTCCAGCTCTGAAATATGCGTCGCCTCCTCTATTTTCTGGTAGAGTTCAGCGTCTGGCGCATGCCGCATGGAAAGAGAGAGCTCCGCTATAAAGCGCATCATCCGCTTTAAGCGCCCCACATGCACAGCCCGGTTTTTCGCAAAATGGAAAATCCGCTCCAGCTGGTTTTGAAACTCCGCGTGATTTCCATTTGCCAACGCGGAAATCGCGTTGTTGCGGAAGAGGAACATCTCCTTAAGGGATTCTTCGTCCTGCTCCCGCAGGTCATTCCCCTCAAGTCCATCTGCTCCGTAAAAGCTGCGGTTCATATCGGCGCAAGCCTCCCAAATGGCGGTTTTTAGCAGTGCGCCATCACGGTGCACGTTGCTTATGCCCAGCCGGCAGGGTGGCTGACTGGACAACCCAGCGCGAAGCTGCTGCAAAAGCCGGACAGTCTCATTCCCGCCAAGCTGTGGAGCCAGTTCAAGCAGCATCAGCACCAAACGCTCCTCATAGGGGAAAAACCAGCTCTGCCGGATTCCCTCCAGCCGGTGCTCAACCAGCCAATCCACCAATTGCTTGTGATAGGAAAAAACCAGCACCGCATAATGCCGCAGCGTCTGTCCGCCCAAATAAACACTCAGCTCCTGTGTATCGACCCGCTCCACCGAGGGGTCGGTCATAAAGCCCCGCATAAACGATGCGAAGTCAATTTCATGCCGCGTTTCCATCACAGCCTGCCGCTGCTGGTCGGAAATTCTTCTTAAAAGCTCGCCCATGCTCTGTGCGGATACCTCGTCCTTTAATACATAATCCGCCGCCTCTTTCTTCATCGCCGTCCGGACAAACACGAAGTTATCGTGGCAGGTCAGCATAACCACCTGTATTTTTGGCCAGCGTTCCCGAATTACGCTCAAAAGCTCCAACCCATCCATTTTGGGCATTGTGATATCCGCGAAAACCACATCGACCATCTGCCGTTCCAGCACCCGCAGGGCCGCGGCTGCGCTGGGCACACTGTCAACAATCTCACAAGAAATGCCGCTATCCAAGACACAGCACGAAATGTATTCCCGGATCAGTGGTTCATCATCCACAATCAATAGCTTCATGATACGCTCCTTCCCCGTTCAACGTCACAATAATTCGAACGTTCGTCCCCTTATGCGGTTCACTTTCCACCGTAATCACCGCTCCCGTCCCGTAGACATACTGAATCCGGCTGCGTATGTTCTTCATGCTGATTCGATTGAACCCCTTGCGTTGGTCGGAGGGATTCCAGATGTTTTGAAGCTGCTGCTTTGTCATCCCCTCCCCATTGTCCGATACCTGTAGCACGATCTGTTCCTGTGTCCGAAAAACATCAATTGCTAAAACAGCCTCTGTCTCCAGCATAGACAGGCCATGAAAAATCGCGTTTTCCACAAGCGGCTGCACAATCATTGGTGGGATCAGGAAATCCTCCAAGTCCTGCTCGATCCGGCAGATCAGGTGAAATTCTCTCCCATACCGGCACTCCATCAGCGAAACATACTGGCGAATATACTCTATCTCACAACGCAGGGGCTGCAGCTCATGGCTGGCGTGGATCGGGTTTTTCAAAATGGCAATCAACGCGGAAATCATTTGCTGTGCCCTGTCATTTCTTCCCGTTAAAATCAGCGTCTTAATCCCAATCAGCGTATTATGCAGAAAGTGCGGATTTATCTGTGCTTGCAGAAAATTAAATTCCGTCGCATTCCGGCTTTTTTCCTGCGCCTTGACGTTTTCGATTAGCTCGTGGATCCGCACAATCATGCTGTTAAAAGAGCGGCTGAGCTGGTACACTTCCAAATACGCATTCTGTTCCGTCATTTCCTCCAGGTTATCCTGGTGGACCCGCCTCATGCGCTTCTCCAGCTCCATCAATGGCCTGCTGATTTTCAAGGCGGTCATATAGGAGCCCAATATCGCCAGAAGGACAAAGAATAAAATAATACCGCTAACTTGCAGGAAAATGTCCTGATAGCTAAGCAGGATTAAATCCGCCTTCATTTCCTCGACCACCGTCCACTGGGTCACCGGATCAAAATACTGACTGACCAAATAATACCCGTTTCGCTTTTTCTCAATGCCCGAGGCGTTTTTTTGCAGATTGTCCCGCTGCGCTCCCATGTAGTACATGGAAAAACCGATCAGACCAGTGTTAGTATGGCTGATAATCGTACCACCTTCATCCACAATGTATATTTGGCTGTCCTGCCTGTCAAGGGTCTGATAGCTGTTATATAGCATGCGCTGTGCCGTATTGGCAATGATGACACATACAACCTGTCCGTTTTCATCGCAGAGCGTACGTCCATAAGCCAGCACGGAGCTGTTCATATCATCCAAATTCAACAACCGAAGGTTCCAGGTTTTATCCGCCTTACGCGCAGCCAGGTTGATGTACCAATATGAGGAAATCAGCTGCTGGGTGGGCTCCTTTTTGCCGATGCTGCTGGTGGTATAGCGGTCTTTCGTTTTTGTTTCCACAATGTCAATCGTCGTGTCCATACCATATTCGTCAAAAATCCTCTGGGCGCTGGCAATTTCCGCCTGGACAGCGCTCTCAAACGGTTCTCCCGCCGAAATGGCGCGTCCAAGGTTTTCCGTCAGAGAATCGGTTACTCTGGCGCTCACATTTTTAACCACTTGATTTTGTGACGCAATCTGGCTGAGCACATCCAGGCGGTTTTTGCCAAACTGCTTCAAAACATACTGTGATAAAATGACCACCACTATGGACAAGCCGATCATAACCATTACAATAGCAACACAAAATACCCGGCTGAAGATAATTCGAAACAGCGGCTGCATAGATTTCTTCATCACTCGGCTCTCTCCTTTTTACCCGCCCTGTATTCTGGAAGTAATTCTGATGGTCTATTTTCCCTTGAGAAAAACGCTGCAATGCATTTTTTGCACTTTTGCAAGCTTGCAATATTTAGTATACTTAACCTGTTTGTCTCTGTCCAGTAAAAACTTTGGCGAAGAACACCGGCTAAATACACGGAGGCTGCTTTGCGAGGACGCAAAAAGGCCTCTTCTTTTCTGTGCAAAGAGCCCTAAAACACGTCCTTCATTTCAGCTATATCAGGATGAATGAAAATATATCCGGGTGCGTTTGTGGCGGTGATCGAGTAGCTCGAACGCAGGGCTGTCTGCGCAAATCAGATACATAAATAGCGCCTATCGGAAAACCGATAGGCGCTATCTCCTTATCTTTTGACTAACCCAAGTGCAGCTGGCCCGCATTTCCAACGCAAGCCGCACCCGCCCTTGAGAGCAGGAGGACGGTAACAGCATCGTTCATGATTTTCAATGGACCTGGGCTCGGCCAGGCAACTCCCAAATCTCGATGGACTGTAAGAGATAGTTATAGCTAAAGCAGGCTATTATCGAATATCTATCAAAAATTTGATACAATTTCTTAAGAACCGTCATACACGAGAACCCATTTATTTCATTTTCCAAAGCTACAAACTTTTCCTCACCGCTACTTACTAGAATGAGCTTTCCATCTACAGCATGAAGCAGTGGGAGGAATACCAGTACCTACCGATGACACCTCAATTGTAAACTCATATGGTAAGCCGGCGGCCCTGCTCGTTCAATTGCCGCTTGGACTCCGTATAATAGTTCATTGCCATGGGGATGGAGCTGGTGGCAAATATGGAGTTAAATCCGGCCATTCGCTTATCCCTTATTTTGTAATAGCTATTACGCCGGGTTTTCTGGTCGAAATGCTCCAGAACACACTTCACGATTTCCCGGACGCGTTCCGGCACGCCCATCGCCTTTTCAACATCGATGGCTCGAACTTCTTTACCTTTGATATCGTCTTTTTTTTACCGTGTCAACATAGTCAATGCGGAAGGGCAACACATTTCCGTCATTGATCGCGTCCACGATAGTATAGGAATGAAGCTGGTCCCCGAAGGTCTGCGGAGTTGTCAACAATTCCAGATGTTTCCCCCTCACAACATTTTTGGCGAAGATCGGCGTGCCAGTGAAGCTGAACAGGTGATAATTTTTAAACACCTTGACAATTTTGGTGTGCATATCCCCAAACTGGCTGCGGTGACACTCGTCAAAAATAATGACACAGTGCTTTCCATATACGGCGTGGCCTCTTTTTTTCGTGATAAAGATATCTAGTTTTTGGATGGTCGAAATAATGATGCGGGCATTTTCATCCTCCAGCTGTTTTTGCAGGACCTCCGTCGATTTGTTGCTGTTCGCCGCCCCTTTCTCAAAGCGGTCATACTCCTTCATGGTCTGGTAATTCAAATCCTTGGGCTCCACCACGAAAAGCACCTTGTCGATATAGGGAAGCTGAAAGGCCAGCTGAGCCGTCTTAAAGGAGGTCAGGGGCTTTCCGCTGCCAGTGGTATGCCAGATATAGCCTCCCGCGTCAATACTCCCCATTTTTTTGTAGTTAGAGGAAACCTCTATACGGCTCAATATCCGTCCCGTGGCCGCAATTTGATAGGGTCGCATAACCATTATGTTTTCCGAGGTAAACACGCAGTACCGGACCAGTATATTCAAGATAGCATGTTTGGCGAGAAAGGTTCTGGCAAAGTCCATCAGGTCGGCAATGACCTTGTTGTTTCCATCCGCCCAGAAGAAGGTAAATTCAAAGCTGTTGCTGGTCTTTTTGGGCCTCCGCCGCCCGGCCTCACTCATCTCTTTCATGTGGCTGGAACGGGTGATGTTGGAATAATACTTGGTATGCGTCCCTTTGGAGATCACAAAAATCTGCACTTACTCAAACAGCCCGTAGCCGGCCTAGAAGCTGTCCCGCTGATACCGCTTGATCTGGTTGAACGCCTCCCGGATGGCCACGCCCCGGCGTTTCAGCTCTACCTGGATCAGGGGAAAACCATTTACCAGGATAGTCACGTCGTAGCGGTTATCATAGTTCACCCCGTCCTCTGTACCTATTTTGTACTGATTGATTGTCTGCAAACGGTTTTTATGGATCGTATTCTATATCAATAGGGAAAGCCATTCCATAGCCCAAAAGAATAATGAAATAAAGGATTTTAAAAGTACTACTGAAGCTGTATTCCCTTTCATGTGCTTTTTGGGCAGGAAGAGAATTTTAAAAAACACTTTAAAGTAATTCAAAGCGTTTAGGAGTTTATTGTCATAATTTTTACAACCAATGACCTTATGCCACTCCCGAAGGTCTGCTTCCCGGCGGTCTGCTTCCTCCTGAGCTTTTACTTTCTCAGCTTCCACAATCGCGCGAGCAATCACTTGTTGCAATTCTTCCGCATATATATTTTCCGGCAGGGAAATATTGATAGACTGCGAAGGTTTCGAATCGGCAGGTTGTTTTACATTCTTTTTCCTTCTGCCTTTACCCATTAGCTTGTTTTCTCCTTAAATGTCAATAGTTTATCCCGGTAATACTCATATTGTTTTCTTCGCGCCTCGATTTCGGTGGGCAGGCCGGAGGTCAGGTCGTTACAAAGTGCGTCGAAGCGGTCTAGGATAGAGACCGTACACTGCTGGGCAACAAGTGAGGGAATGGGAACAGGAAACTCATTTAGCATTGGCCTTCTAAATGGATGCAACCAAGGCCTAGAGCATGTTTCTTGGGATATAGAACAGAAACATGGCCTGCATATAGTGAAAATAGTATTTGGGAAACACTTCCGGTATGTTAATGTGTATCCGGTATGCACGCTGATGAAGGGCGCATTTCCCTTCAACATAATGAAATACTTTCCCAACCCCTACACCGTCACCAGCAATTATAATTGCGGTTTCGTCAAATTCAAACTCATTTTTCTGCGCGGCTCTTGTGAACGAACAAAGAATGGATATAGGCCCTCATCCAGTCCTTCGTTGGTGTTGCTGGTGCCTGTTCCAATATCTGCAATTTCCACAAGCGTCTGCCATATGAAATCACTTATCCTTTTTTCAAGGGCGTCGAAGGTCAGCAGTTTATCACGGTAATATTCATACTGCTTTTTCCTAGCTGTAAGCTTCAGAGTGAGTTGCTCCTGCAACCGCGCTTAAGCTCCGTGAAATTGTCAAGAATCTTGACAATTTCACTTTGGACTGGCAGAGGAGGGACGGGAATCGCTATCTCCTTAATAGCTGAGACGCCGAAATGAACTACCTTTTTTACCTTGCCGCCGCTTTTCTACAATCTCGGCGTTGAGCTTCACGATGTCGAGTTTCTCCCCGGTGTCCTCCGCCTTGCCTCGTTTCAACACCTTGATGCAGGTAGCGATAGTGGTCCCGAAAAACAGGTTGGACAGGAGCTGGATCACATAGTCGATGAAGTTATTGTCCACAAGGTATTTACGGATCTTCTGCTCCGCCCCGCCCCGGTACATGATACCGGGAAAGCAGACGATGGCGGCTGTACCGTTGGAGGCTAGCCAAGAAAGTGCGTGCATGATAAAAGCGAGGTCGACCTTGGATTTCGGCGCCAGCACCCCAGCGGGAGAAAAGCGGGGGCGTTGTTAAGAATAAGGTCGTCGTCTCCCGCCCATTTGATGGAGTACGGCGGATTGGAAACGATCAGCTCAAAAGGCTCATCATCCCAATGCTGGGGCGCGGTCAGGGTATCTTCACAGGCGATGTCAAAATTTATCAAAACCCGCATCGTGGAGGAACATGTTGATATAGCAGCGGGATCGTAGACCTTATTGATCTCCGTTTTGCCCACCGTTCCAAGGCGGGTCAGCAGCTCAGACACATCGACGAGCGTAAAGAACTCGCCGCCGGATTTCCCCGCGTTGGAAGCATACATAGTCTAAGGTATTCATAGGCGTCTCCAGAGGCGCCGATATCGCGGTCCTTTACTTCGCCCAAGTTCATTTCCGCCACGTTGTTTAGCAGTTTGACCAGTTTTTCGTTCCGCTTGGCAACGATGGCTCCAAGTTTATTGCTGTTCACATCGTAGTCGTCAAACAGGCCTGCAAAGCTGCTCTCGGATTGGCTGCCCTTGGCGGATTCCTCAGTATGGTGAAAAACTTTTTCTAATGTCTCATTCATATCTTCGTCCTGTGGAGCGCTCTTCCTGACGTTACAGAACAGCTCGCTGGGCAGAACGAAAAAGCCTTTCTCATTTACCAGTCCGGCCCACGCTTCTTCCGCCTTATTGTCGGGCATATCTGAATACCGGAAACCCGCATTCCCGGCATCCCACTCGCCGCAGTTGATGTAGCTCTCCAAATTTTCAGATATGTAGCGATAAAACATCGTGTCAAGGACATAATCTTTAAAATCCCAGCCATCCACCGCGCCGTGCAGTTTATCCGCAATTGCCCAGACCGCCCAGTGAAGCTCCTCACACTCCTGCTCTTTTTTCATTTCTGGAACCTGACGATTCCTCCGTTCGTGTGATTTTGTTATATTTCACTATAATCATACATTACTTTTGCGGTTTTAGCAATGCAAACTTTGTCAGCTCAGGCCCACGCAGTCTGCCGATAAATGAACAGAGCCTCCAAATTCTCCTTAAGGAAAGTCTCGTCGTGGAGGCTGCTGTCCTAACACTTCCTGCCATTGGTACAAAGAAACGTGATATATTTTCGAGTATCTATCCAGATGCGTTGCCTCCACCACTTCGAAGCCGGAAACTCACGCTGGGCCAGCTCCAACCCGATGGCGTTGGTTTCCTGCGGCGTGAAGTTATCTGGCGTGGCGAAGGATTGCGCAAAATGATAAAATGCTTATTTTCACAAAATTTTTGTTGTGTTGCTATGATACTATTGCTGAGCCTTGGGAGGATCACAACACAGCAGTACCTCTATTTTTCTTTTTGCACATTTTTCTTCAAAAATGAAACGGCAGCGGAGAAAAATATTTTGCCACAGAAAAAATCATCCACCAGAGCTGGTCTGGTGGGTAGTTGTACTGGAAAATTCGAGGGATGTATGATGATCTGAACTTCCTTGTCTAGGCGGAGCCATTTTTGAAACCGTATAATCACGAGTAGTTCTTCAATCTGCCCAAGGCTAATAGTTACCAAGTATACTCAGTTTGGATTGACTGCGGAAGGTGGTGTCATATTCCGGCTTGGCCTTGAGGCAAAGTTTTGTTAATCATTTACCAGTAGACTTTATACATTGCTCTGGAAATGTGATATCTTGTATATTTTTGACAGAAAAGGCAACCAGGGAAATGCTTCCATAACAGATACACAACGCCGTGCCCACCAGCAGAACGGCTGGGGCGTGATGCAAGTGTATGGGTTCGATGTGGCCACCACTAGACGGAAAAAATGTCTTGGTTTTAGACTTGGACCCGCAGAGCTCGCTAAGTGAAATTCTGGTCAAGAACAACTCAATAAATGGCAGTCAATCCAACGAACTAGATAAATTGGATGAGAAGAAGACACTGAATTATGTCTATCTTCTCCAGACAGTTCCCTGATGAAGCATTTTTTTGGTCCCCAGCCAAAGCTGATTGGCATCTTCTGCACCTTTATCCGCGGACAAGTGAACTACTCGGCGGAGCTAAGCACCTTGAAGAGTTACGTTGACCGCAAGTGTGAAGACAATATTTATATTTTTAAAGAAGAAATCAATAATTATATTGATATTGCACGAAGCACCCAGGTTGGCGAGTCCTCTCTGGCCCGAAATGATTACCAGGTGTTGTCTAAGCAAGTCCTGATGCGTATCCTAGACAGTGTCGTCAATAAATAAGGAGCCAAATAGCAATACAACGGATTT
>CAIGRU010000656.1_pt1 | contig 21954 bp, 16 predicted proteins | sample 7351341 | NCBI WGS metagenome assembly CAIGRU01
CATGGTCCGCAACAAGCTCAAGGACGCGGGCATCACGGACATTGAGGTCATCCACTTCCCCGTGGGCGAGATTCCCGGCGACTGCCAGATCGTCGTCACCCACCACGAGCTCTCCGGCCGGGCCGCCCAGCGAGCCCCCCAGGCCCGGATCATCCCCATCAAGAACTTTATGGGCGCGCCGGAGTACAACACCCTGGTGCAGGAGCTGCTGGACGCCCGGAAGGGCGGTTCCGCCCCTGCGGCTCCCGCCGCCGTGGAAGAGGCTCCCGCCGCCGCGGAGCAGCCCATCCTGCTGGAGAAAAAGAACATCGTTCTAAACTGCAAGCCCGTCAGCCCCGAGGAGGCCATCAAGGCCGTGGGCAAACGGATGGTGGAAAGCGGCTATGTGGAGGAGGCCTATATCCAGGGCATGCTGGACCGGGAGGCCAGCTTCTCCGTGGCCATCGGCAGCCATGTGGCCATCCCCCACGGCACCGAGGAATCTCGGAAGGCCATCAAGAAAACCGGGCTCATCGTCATGACCTATCCCGAGGGCATCGAGTGGGGAGACGAGACCGTCCGTCTGGTGGTGGGCATCGCCTCCACCGGAGAGGACCACCTGGGTATCCTGGGCAAAATCGTCGAGGTGGCCGAGACCGAGGAGGACACCGACGCCCTGGTGGACAACGCCAGCGTGGACCAGCTCTACAAGCTGCTAAACGGTCTGGAATAAGCCCGAGGCAAGCCAGACAATCAGACAGCCGGACCTTGCGGTCCGGCTGTCTCCCTACCAGTTATTCAACAGTTACAGACTTTGCCAAATTCCTCGGCTTATCGATGTCACAGCCCCGCTGGAGGGCCACGTAATAGGCGAAGAGCTGGAGGGGCACAATGGACAAAGACGGCTGGAGCAAGGGGTGGGTCTCCGGCACGGCGACCACCGCGTCGGCGGTCTTGGCCATCCGCTCCCGGAAGCCCTCGGTGGTGACGGCCAGCACCGTGGCCCCTCGAGCCTTCACCTCCACCACGTTGCTCATGGCCTTGTCAAAGAGGGCGGCATAGGTCCCCAGGGCCACCACCAGCGTCCCCGGCTCGATGAGGGAGATGGTCCCGTGCTTCAGCTCCCCGGAGGCGTAGGCCTCTGAGTGAATGTAGCTGATCTCCTTCAATTTGAGAGAGCCCTCCAGGCCCATGGCGTAGTCTAAGTTCCGGCCGATGAAGAAAATGCTGTCGTGGTTAAAGAAGCGGGAGGCGAAGTACTTCGTGTCCTCAAAGTTCGCAAGAACCTTCCGCATCTTCTCCGGCAGGGCCTGGAGCTCCGTCAAAATCGCGTCATACTCGCGAGCTTCCACCGTCCCCAGCAGGTCCGCCAGATACAGCCCCACCAGGTTCAGCGCCGCCAGCTGGGTGGAATAGCCCTTGCTGGTAGCCACGGCGATCTCCGGCCCGGCCCAGGTGTAAAGCACGTTGTCCGCCTCCCGGGCGATGGAGCTGCCCACCACGTTGCAGATGGCCAGGGTCCGGCCTCCCAGGCGCTTGGCCTCCCGGAGGGCGGCCATGGTATCCAGCGTTTCCCCGGACTGGCTGATGGCAATGACCAGGGTGTGCTCATCCACCAGAGGCTCGCTGTATCGGAATTCCGAGGCCAGCGCCACCTCCACCGGGCGGCGGAGCAGCCGCTCCCAGGTGTATTTTCCCACCACTCCCGCATGATAGGCGGAGCCGCAGGCGATCATGTAGATATGGGAAATGCTCCTCACGTACTCCGCCGTCAGGCGGATGTCGTCCAGTACCACCCGCCCCTCCCGGATGCGGGGGGAGATGGTCTTTTGCAGGGCCTCCGGCTGTTCCAGAATCTCCTTGAACATGAAGTGGGGGAAGCCGCCCTTCTCGGCGGAGGCCGCGTCCCAGTCAATGCGGCTGTGCTGTTTCTCCAGGGGGTTCCCCTCGCCGTCAAAGACATCCACGCTCTGGGCCGTCAGCACGGCGATCTCCCCGTCGTTCATATAGGCCACCTCCCGGGTGTGCCGGATGATGGCGGTGGCGTCGGAGGCGATGAAGTTCTCCCCCTCCCCAAAGCCGATGATCAGCGGGCTGTCCTTTCGGGCGGCGATGAGGGCGTTGGGGTAGTCGGAGCAGATGATGCCAAAGGCATAGGACCCCTCAATCCGCCGCAGGCACCGGCCCACGGCCTCCAACATGTTGCCGCACTCCTGGTAGTGGAACTCCAGGAGGTGGGCCACGACTTCCGTATCCGTCTCGGAGGTGAAGGCCACCCCCTGCCGGGTAAGCTGTTCCTTAAGCTCCAGGTAATTTTCAATGATGCCGTTATGTACCAGGGCGATTTTTCCGTCCCCGCTGACGTGGGGATGGGCGTTGATGTCGTTGGGCTCTCCGTGGGTGGCCCAGCGGGTGTGCCCGATGCCCAGGGACCCCTCCAGGTCCGCGCCGTCATGGATCAGGTCCGCCAGCACCTGGAGGCGGCCCTTGGACTTTCGGACCTGAAGTCCCCTTCTCTCCGACCGGACAGCGACGCCCGCCGAATCATAGCCCCGGTACTCCATCTGCCGCAGGCCCTCCAGCAGCACGGGGGCGGCCTGCTTTTGGCCTACAAAGCCAACAATTCCACACATGGAAATTCGTTCCTCCTAATTTGAAAAATTAAGAGGACAAATGCGCAGTCACTTGTCTCCTCAGGACGGTCACGGCTCCTCTGTTTTGCGGTCGCCCGCATATTTGTAAGCCGTGTCACGCGCCCGCCCAGGGCACGGAGGGGCATCCGCCGAACCGTTCGATACTCCCCTCACCTCGTTATCCGGCCGAAGCCGGCTCATGGCGCTTTGATGGGAATGTTCCCATGGCCTCCTTTCACCTCTGCGATTTTGATTTGGCCCTTCGGCCTCCCTGCATTATACGAAAGCAGGGCACAAATGTCAACTCACCCGGACGCCCGGCCTCTGTCCGAAAATTTTGCCAACTTTTCCCCCTCCGCGTCTTGCCGCCGCCCCGGCAAAATGGTATACTAATCTCAATACGGTTTCCGGCTCCGCCGGAGCCCACAAAATCCATGAAACCTCACGGAAAGGAAGCTGCATCATGCTGAACGTCAAATCCTTCCAGATCGAAACCTTTATCCCCGCCGATTACCAGAACGCCGCCGCCCCCCGGCTGGCGGAGGCCCAGGAAAAGCTCCAGAAGCACACCGGAGCGGGCCACGAGTTCACCGACTGGGTTCGTCTCCCTGTGGACTACGATAAGGAGGAGTTCGCCCGTATCCAGGCCGCCGCCAAAAAGATTCAGGGCGACTCCAAGGCCCTGGTGGTCATCGGCATCGGCGGAAGCTACCTGGGCGCCCGGGGCGTGGTGGAATACCTCTGCTCCCCCAACTACAACCAAAAGCCCGGAAAGAAAACCCCCAACATCTATTTCGTGGGCAACGGCCTCTCTGCCGACGCCATGCAGGAGGTCTTTGACCTCATCGGGGACCAGGATTTCTCCGTCAACGTCATCTCCAAGTCCGGCACCACCACCGAGCCCGCTGTCGCTTTCCGCTTCTTCCGGGACGCCCTGGAGAAGAAGTACGGCAAGGCCGGAGCCAAGGGACGCATCTACGCCACCACCGACAAGGCCCGGGGGGCCTTGAAGTCCCTGGCCAACGAGGAGGGCTGGGAGAGCTTCGTGGTGCCCGACGGCGTGGGCGGGCGGTACTCCGTCCTCACCGCCGTGGGCCTGCTGCCCATCGCCGTGGCCGGAATCAGCATTGAAGAGCTCATGGGCGGCGCGGCCAAGATGATGAAGCTCTGCGAGACCGCCTCCTATGAAAACCCCGCCTGGACCTACGCCGCCCTCCGGGACGCGCTGTATCAGAAGGGTTGGAGCATCGAGGTGCTGGCCTGCTACGACCCCGCCTTCCGCTTCATGCTGGAGTGGTGGAAGCAGCTCTACGGCGAAAGCGAAGGCAAGGACGGCAAGGGCCTCTTCCCCGCAAGCGTGGAGTTCACCGCCGATCTCCACTCCATGGGCCAGTATATTCAGGCCGGGCGGCGCATCATGTTTGAGACCGTGGTCCGCCTGGGGGCCTCTGAACACCAGCTGCTGGTTCCCAAGGACGAGGCCAACGGCGACGGGCTGAACTTCCTGGCCGGGGAGTCTATGGACTACATCCGGGACAAGGCCATGGAGGGCACCCTGCTTGCCCACACCGAGGGCGGCGTGCCCAACGTCATCGTGGAAACCGACGTCAAGAGCGCCGACTCCCTGGGCCAGCTTATCTACTTCTTCGAGTACGCCTGCGGACTGTCCGGCTACCTGCTGGAGGTCAACCCCTTTGACCAGCCCGGCGTGGAGGCTTACAAGAAAAACATGTTCGCCCTGCTGGGCAAGCCCGGCTACGAGGCCCAGAAGGCCGAGCTGGAGGCCAAGCTGGGCAAGTAAGCTGCTTTTTGCGGCAGACCCCAGCGTAAAGCCGCTCACCAAAGGCCGCCCCGTCCCCAAAGCGAGGCGGCCTTCTTCAAACCAGAGCGAAAACGATTACCGCACCCAAATCTTTACTTTCAGGAGGCGTCTATGAAACAGGCAATTCAAATCGGCGCGGGCAACATCGGCCGGGGGTTCATCGGGGCCCTGCTCAGCCAGGCGGGCTGGCACGTCACCTTTGCCGACGTGGTGGAGCCCATCATCGAGGCGCTGAACCGGGACCACGGCTACACGGTTCACATTCTGGACAAGGAGCCCGGCGAAATCGCCATCCACAATGTGGACGGCGTGATCTCCACCTCCCCGGAGTTCGCCCAGAAGGTGGCCCAGTGCTCCCTCATCACCACCGCTGTGGGCCCCAATGTCCTGCCCATCATCGCCAAGTCCATCGCGGGGGGGATTCAGGCCCGCATCCAGGCCGGAAACACGGAGCCCATGAACGTGGTGTGCTGTGAGAACGGCCTGCGCACCACCACCCGCCTGAAAAATGAGGTGGTGAAGCACCTGAGCCAGGAGGAGACCGCCTTCCTGGAGGAGCATATCGGCTTTGCCGACTGCGCCGTGGACCGCATCTGCCCCAAGCCCAGCTTTGACAACATCCTGGACGCCGCCGTGGAGCGCTACTGCGAGTGGGACGTGGAGGCCGCCGCCTGGAAGGGCGAGAAGCCGGACATCCCGGGTCTCACTTTTGCGGACAACCTGATGGCCTATCTGGAGCGGAAGCTCTTCACCCTCAACAGCGGCCACGCCATCTGCGCCTACCTTGGCTACCTGCGGGGCTATGAAACCATCAAGGACAGCATCGCGGACCCTGCCATCGGGGAGATTGTCCACGCCGCCATCTCCGAGAGCGGCGAGGGCCTCATCAAAGAATTCGGCTTTGACCCGGACGTGCACCACGCGTATGTAGAGAAGATCTTCGCCCGCTATCAGAACCCCTTCCTGGAGGACGAGGTGCTCCGGGTGGGCCGGGAGCCCATTCGGAAGCTGGAGGCCGGGGACCGGCTCATCAAGCCCCTGACCACCACCGCCGCCTACGGTCTACCGGTGGACCACCTGATCTTCGGCGCCGCCGCCGCCCTGCGGTTCGACTGCCCGGAGGACCCCCAGAGTGTGGAGCTCCAGGCCAAGATCAAGGCCGAGGGCCCCGCCGCCGCCCTGGAGGCCTACTCCGGCCTGAATGCGGAAAATCCTCTGTTTGGACGTATTCTGGATGTTTACAACGCCTTGGCGGTGGCCAAAACATAATTCCCTGCTTCCGGCGGGGCGGAGGAGCCTTCCTCCGCCCCGTTCTGATTTCCCGGGAAATCTTTCCCTTCCCTTTTGAGGGAAAGCCTGTTAGAATGGGAGTATCAATCGGAAACACTCCGGGAGAGAGAGGGACGCTTATGAAACGCCGTCTGGCCGCCTTTCTGGCGGTTTTGCAGCTACTGGTATGCGCCGTTCCCGCCGCCGCGGCGGAATGGGACCCCCATGCCCCCCTGTTGTCGCAGCCGGACCTGCCGGAGCTTGCAGGGACCATGCCCCAGAGCGAGGAGACGGAGGACGCCTTCCGTGTCACCGTCAGCTTCACCGGCGACATGCTGCTGGCCTCCCTCCAGGGCAAGCGGGCGGCGGGAAACTTCCTGGACTACGCCGCCAAGCAGGAGCCGGCGTACTTTCTCCAGCATGTCCGGCCCATCTTCGAGGCGGACGATTTCACCGTGGTGAACCTGGAGAACGTGCTGACGGACCGGAACCTCACCCCCAAGGAGAAGGACACGGACTCCGCCTATTGGTTTCGGGCCCCCACGGCCAACACGGACATTCTCACCTCCTCTGGCGTGGAGGCGGTGTCCCTGGCCAACAACCACACGGGAGACTATGGTACGGCCGGCTACAAGGACACGGTGAAGGCCGTTTCCGCCGCCGGGTTAGAATACGGCGGCAACGACCGGACCTTTTACCTGGAGAAGTACGGTTACCGCATTGCCGTCATCTGCCATGGTCTCTGGAACGAGGGGCAGGCCGGGAGCATCCTCCGGCGTCTCAAGGCGGCGGAGCAGGAATCCGACTTCCAGGTGGTCTTTTGTCACGGCGGCGCAGAAGGCGCCCACACCCCGGAAGCGTGGCGGGTGCGGGCCTCCCGCCGTCTGGTGGACGGCGGCGCGGACCTGGTGCTGGGGAACCATCCCCACGTGCTCCAGCCCCGGGAGGTCTACCAGGGCAGGGAGATTGTCTACTCCCTGGGAAACTTCTGCTTCGGCGGCAGCCGGGGACCGGAGAATCGGACCGTCATCTACCAGCTCATCCTTCAGGTGGAGAACGGGGAGCTGGCAAGCGTGTCCTCGGAGCTGATTCCCTGCTATGTCCACACCGGCGGCAGGGTCAACAACTACTGCCCCGCCCCCATTGAGGACGAGGCCCAGCGCCAGCGGGTGCTGGACTTCATGGACGGGAAGGTCAAGCTGCCCTGCTGACGGCATACGGAGGAGGGGCTCGAAAAATCCTTTTCAGGGTCTTATCATGTTTATAAAAAGCTTTGCGGCGTCTGAACAGGACGCCGCAATTTTTGATTTTTAGCAGGGAAATTTCCATCTATTACGCAAAATATCTTTACTTTTCTCATAATTTTTATAGAAAAACCCTCGACGGAATTTCCTTTTTCTGCTATAATTGTCTTTATTAGGGTAGGCTCCCGCAATGGAGATGACGTTTCTCCTCCGGCGCGGCAAACGGAAAGACTTCTTTTTCGAGGACTTCGACGTAAGGGCAGGCAATGGAAACGGAAAGGAACAGGTAACATGGATCACACTCAGCTCAGCGTTTTGGACCTTGGCATCATCGCGTTTTATCTGGTCTCCATGGTGGCTGTGGGCATTTACTTTGTCCGGCGCATTAAGAACACCGGGGACTATTATGTGGCGGGCCGGTCCCTGGGCCCTCTGGTGATGATGGCCACGGTCTGCGCCACCATCATCGGCGGCAGCGGCCTTATGGGACGGGCGGGCGTCGCCTATTCCAGCGGCTTTAAGGCGGTGCTCACCGCCATCCCCTACCTTTTGGGTATGTTCATCTTCTCCGGCATCGCCGGAAAGATTTCCGATATCGGCATGAAATACGACGTGACCTCCATCCCAGACCTCTTCCACCGCCGCTTTGGCAAGACGGCGAAAATCCTGCTGGCGGCCATGGTGGCCTTCACCATGATGGGCACCGTGGCCTCCCAGGTGACGGCCACCGCCACCATCATCAACATGCTGGGGAGCCAGGTGGGCCTCAGCTTTGAGGCCGGGGCCCTCATCGCCTGCGTCATCTTCATGGTCTACACCGCCTCCAGCGGCCTCTTCGGCGTGGTATACACCGACGTGCTCCAGTTCTACATGCTGATTCTCTTCGTCTATATCCTCATCCCCGCAGCTTCCCTCAAGAGCATCGGCGGCTTCTCCAACTTCCTGGCGGGCCTGGACCCCGCCTTGGCGAAGCCCTACCTAAACGGCGATATCCTGGGGGACATCGTGACCTATCTGGTCTTTACCATGGCCGGGGCGGAGATGTGGCAGCGGGCCTTCGCCGCCAAAGACCGCGGCTCCGCCAAAAAGGGCATGTTCCTGGGCACCGCTGTCTACGGCATCACCATCGCTCTGGTCTACTTCATGGGCGTGGCCGCCCATCAGGTCATTGGAGACGACGTTCTGGCGGCCTATGGCAACACCGACGCCGTCGTCCCGGCCCTGGCCATCCACGTGCTGCCCATCGGCTTAACCGGCCTGGCTCTGGCGGGTATTCTCTCCGTCATCATGTCCACGGCGGACAGCTATCTGCTGGTCAGCGTCCAGACCTGTGTCCACGACATCGGCAAGACCTTCTTCCCGGAGATGAAGGACAAGACAGAAATCCTCCTCTCCCGAATCTTCTCCATCATCCTGCCCCTGGGCGCGTTGGTCATTGCGCTTTACATTAAAAACGCTTATAATATTCTCATGTTCGCTTGGAGCTTCTACGCGGCGGCGGCAGGCATCCCGGCCTTTGCCGCCCTTTTCTGGAGGAAGGCCACCTCCGCCGGCGTCATCGCCGGTATGGCCGCCGGCTTCACCGTCTGCGTCGGCTGGAAGCTGGCGGGAGAGCCCTTTGGCCTGGGTTCCGCCGTGCCGGGGACCATCGCCTGCGGCGCGGCCCTGATCGCGGTCAGCCTGGCCACGTACAAGAGCCGCCCCTCAGTCTTTCTGGATGCGAAGAAGGCTTAAACCGGGCGCATTTCGCTGCGGGGAAAACCCTGCGGAAAGGGGATCATCGATGCTGACCTTGGACATGATACGAGACGCGCAGAAGGCGCTGGAGGGCGTCGCCCGCCAGACGCCTCTGGACCCCGCCCCTAAGCTGGGCCGGGACCTTTACATCAAGGCAGAGAATTTGCAGCTCACCGGCTCCTTCAAGCTTCGGGGCGCCTTCAACAAAATCCGCTCCCTCACGCCGGAGGAAGCGGAAAAAGGCGTCATCGCCTGTTCCGCCGGAAACCACGCCCAGGGCATCGCCCTGTCCGCCGCCCGACTGGGCATCCCCTCCGTCATCTGCATGCCCGCCGGGGCCCCTATCAGCAAGGTGGAGGCCACGAAGGGCTACGGCGCCCGGGTGGTGTTGGTCCCCGGCGTATACGACGACGCGGCGGCAGAGGCCCAGCGCCTCTGCCGGGAGGAGGGCTATACCTTCGCCCATCCCTTTGACGACCCCTTCGTCATCGCCGGTCAGGGCACCATCGGTCTGGAAATCCTACAGCAACTGCCCGACGTGGAGCAGGTGGTGGTCCCCATCGGCGGCGGCGGGCTCATCAGCGGCGTGGCCTTTGCCGTGAAGCAGTTAAAGCCCTCCTGCCGGGTGGTGGGGGTTCAGGCGGCGGGCGCCCCCTCCATGTACCTCTCCCTCCACGCCGGGGAACCTACGGAGCTTTCCGGCGTGGCCACCATTGCCGACGGCATCGCCGTGAAGCGGCCCGGAAACCGGACCTTTGCCCTGTGCCGGGAATACGTGGACGAGGTGGTCACCGTCACGGAGGATGAAATTGCCTCTGCCATTCTGGCGCTGATGGAGGAGCAGAAAACCGTGGCGGAGGGGGCCGGAGCCACCCCGGTGGCCGCCTGCATGTTCGGCAAGGTCCCCACCGACGGGCGGAAAACCGTCTGCTTGGTCTCCGGCGGCAACGTGGACGTGACCACCCTCTCCCGCATCATCACCAAGGGCCTGTCCAAGGCGGGCCGTCTGGTGGAGCTGACCACTAAGGTGGAGGATAAGCCGGGCAGCCTCCTCCGGATGCTCCAGGTGGTCTCGGACAGCGGAGCCAACATCATCAGCGTCAACCACAACCGGGAGGACAAGGACTCCGACGTGGGGGCCTGTATCGTCACCATGGTGCTGGAGACCCGGGACAGCCGCCACGCGGAAGCCTTGCAGCTGGAGCTGCTGTCCAGGGGGTATCTCATGCGGTGAATGCCGCATGGCAACGTCTGCAAAAATCCCGCACCTTAGGGTGCGGGATTTTTGTCTTAAAACGACAGACAGCTCTTGGGAAGGGTCTCTTGACTGCAAGCCTTTCCGCCAAAGTGCGCGCCGCCGTCCGTTCTGCCGGACATGTTGGTCACTGAATCGTGACCATATCGCAGTTTTGGTAAGCCGTCTCGCTGATTTCCTGCCCAAGGCCAGGGCGGTCCGGCACGGAGAACCTGCCATTAACCGGCTGGTAATCGTAAAGGCACAGCGCCCGGTTATGGGGGCTAAGGGCATACGTGTGATGCTCATGGATGACAAAATTGGGAATCGCGCACTCTAAATGAAGGGCAGCCGCAGTGGAGAGGGGGCTCCCGCAGGCATGAACCTGCACACCCACGTCAAAAACATATGCCATATCGCAGATTTTTTTGATCTCCGTAATGCCTCCACAGGTGCCAACGTCAGGCTGAATCACTTGAATGGCATTTTGCTTGAAGTATTCGATGTACTGCCAACGGGTGTAAATGCGCTCCCCGTTGGCTACCGGCAGGCCAGTTTCCTCATGGACAAACCTGGACAACTGCGGCGTGGGGGTAGAGGGCTCTTCAAAGTAGAAAATATCATATTTCTTTACCAGATTTCCAAGTTGTGTGGCAGATTGGGAATCAGTAAACGAGTGGTTTTCAATGATAATGTCCACATCGGGGCCGACGGCCTCGCGGACGGCCTTTACCCGCGCTTCGTACATCCGCAGATACGCGGGGTTCAGTAGGCCTATGCGATCCGTGTCGGTGAAGGTTCCCTCGTCGGGCTTAAATGTGAAAAAGTCAATTTTGATGGCGTCGTAGCCTTCCTCCACGGCTTTCCTGGCCTCCCGGGCATAGTCCTCCGGCGTGCGCTGCGGAACAATGTCCGGTCCCCAGCCAAATTGCAGCTGGGACGCATAGGTCCGCAGCGTCTCCCGGCGCTTGCCTCCTAGGAGCTGGTATATGGGGGCATTATAATGCTTTCCCTTGATATCCCATAAAGCAATGTCTATGGCAGAAATGCCAGCAAAGATCACAGGGCCGCCGTTTTGGCCCCAGAAGGTGGCCCGGTAGAGCTTGTCCCAGATAATTTCGTGGGCCAACGGGTCCATGCCGATGATGAGTTTGGCAAAGTTTTGAACTATGCCGAAGGCCGCAGACTGTGCCTCGCCGTATGCCAGCGCCGCCTCACCGTCTCCATAGATGCCCTCGTCGGTATAAATCCGGCAGACAATGGGCCGCCAGTGGCCATTTTTCAGGTTGGTTTTTAAGTGCAGGATCTCTACCTTTGTGATTTTCATAAACGTCCTTCCTCCTTGGTCCTTCTTGCGAAATGCACGCCGTGTACATCTGTCGGTCCGGGAAACGATCCGCCAAGGCCCTGCCGCAAACCACATGGGTCGATTCCCGAACCGCTCCTCGTTTATCTCTAGCGCAGCAGAGCAGCCAGCTCCTCCGGCGTGGGAACGTCTCCGGCGGAAACGCCGTAGTGTACATGGGTCAGGCTCAAATGGGGTGTCATCACGAATACGGCAGGCAGCTGCAACTCGTTTCCCTCATAGAGCCCATGTTGTAAGCCGCTTTGTTCGATTATCCTCAGCTTTTTGTCCGTTCTCTCATCGCCGAGGGCCTCTTTGGATGGGGCCGGAGCGATTCCAAGCCCACGATACAGCCGCTGCTCCGGGTCGCATACCAGCTCATAGGGCAATTCTCCCGGGTCCGTTTGCTGCCGGAGAGCGGCCGGATCGGATTGCAGCACCACCAACAACTGTCCGCCGGTTTCGGCAATCAGCGGATAGTTTTCTGCAAACTGTCTCATGTCATATTGGCACAGGCGGCAGCCGTAGTACCGCAGAAACACCAGCGCGGTGTTTCCGGGAACTTGGCGGGCCGTTTTCGCAAGGTCCAGCCCCCGGTCAAAGGGGGTGTCATAGAGAAAGGCGGGAAGTATATCCCCTGCTTTGTATCTTACCATGTTGTTTCTAGCCTCCTGACCCTCTACGGTCAATTTTGAAAAGCCAGCGGCGGCGCATGCCCTGGGAGAGAGGGTATACGCCGCCGCGGGAAAACACCGTTACTGAATGACGATCTTCTGATAGGTGGCCATGGCCTCCTCGCTCATTTCCTGGCCGATGCCGGGGCGGTCGCTGATGTAATATTTGCCGTCCACCGGCGCCCAAGGATACTTCCCGGCCCGCTGATACTGGGTCTGGAAATTGGCGCAATGCTCCTCATGGATGACGAAGTTGGGGATAACCGTTTCCACATGCAGCGCTGCGGCAGTGGCGATGGGACCACCGCACACGTGGAGCTGGATTCCGATGTCATAGACATTGGCCATATCGCAGATTTTTTTCACCTCCGTGATGCCGCCGGTGTTGCACAGGTCCGGCTGGGCAATGCTGAGGCTGCGGTCCTCGAAAAACTGCCGGAAGCCCCAGCGGGTATAAAGCCGCTCTCCGGTAGCCAGCGGAAGGTCGCACTTTTGCTTGATGTGGTTGAACACCTTGGGGTTGGACGGCATGGTGGGCTCCTCGTAATACATGATCCGGAAGGGTTCCAGAGAGCGGCCCAGTGTCACCGCCGTGTTGGCATCCAGGGTGGAGTGGATCTCAATGATGATATCCAGGTCCTCACCGCCAGCCTCGCGGACCGCCGCCACACGCTCAACGGCAATCTTTCGGAGCGCCTCGGGATAAGCACCCTTGAGGTTGTCTCCCCGACGCATGTAGACTGCGGCAAAATCCTCCTGGGTCAGGCCCGCAAAGCAGGGGTCCAGCTTCACTGCGTCATAGCCATCGGCTATGGCGTCCTTTGTGGCGTTGTAGTAGTCTTTGGGGTCAAACTGGAGCATGGATTTATCCTGTTCGGTAATCAGCGTCCGCCAGCCCATCTGAAGCTGCGAGGCATAGGCCCGAAGGGATTCGTGCGTCTTTCCTCCCAGGAGCTTATAAACCGGGAGACCCAGGGCCTTTCCCTTGATGTCCCAGCAGGCAATGTCAATCGCCGCCATAGCCGCGCTAACGGTAACGCCGCCGTTCATTCCCCAGAAGGTGTGGCGATGGAGATGTTCATAAATACGCTCCGTGTCAAAAGGGTCCATTCCCAGGACCAGCTTGGCGAAATCCTGGCAATTGCCCCAGGCGGCCGTCTGGCAGCTGCCATAGGACAGCCCCGCCTCGCCAAAGCCGCTGATGCCTTCGTCGGTGTTGACTTTGACCGTAATAAACGGTCCCTTGTAGCACTCAATGCTGGTGATTTTCATAACAGTTCCTCCTCATTTTATCCTCAATTCAACGTGATTTGATCCTCGGAAGCCAGAGCCTTCTCGGACCACTCGTTTCCAAGGCCGATGTCGTCGGTAACCGGAAGATATCCCTTCTCGGGAAGGATGATCTTCGTCGTCAGCTCCATATTGGCCGAGTTCAGGCTGCGCATGTGCTGCTCATGGATAACGAAGTTGGGAATACACGCCTCCAGCTGCACCGAAGGAGGCGTCAGCAAATGGGTGGCGCAGGTGTGAACCTGGACGCCCACGTCAAAGGTGTAGGCCATATCGCAGATTCGCTTGGTCTCCGTGATGCCGCCGGCGTTGCCCAGATCCGGCTGGATGACCTGAATGGAATTGTCCAGGAAATAGCGGATGTACTCCCACCGGCCAAATACCCTCTCGCCGTGGGCCAAGGGCATTTTCACATTGTCCTTGACGTATTTGTTGTTATAGAAGGCGGGGGTGTTGGGCTCTTCGAAATAGTAGATATTGCAGTCCTGCACTGCCGCCGCCAGCTGAATGGCAGAGTTGGAGTTGGTGCCCGCGTGGTTCTCGATGATCAGGTCCACGCTGGGTCCGATGGCCTCCCGCACCGCATGAACCCGGTCGGAGAAGGTTTGCACCAGCTCCGGCGGCAAGAGGCCCAGCCGGTCCGTCTCATTGAGAATTCTCCCTTTGTCGTCCCAGTTCAAAAAATCGATTTTGATGGCGTCGTAGCCGTCGGCCAAGGCCAGCTTGGCCCGGTCCACATAGTCCTGAACTGTAACGGCAGGAGAATCCGCCGGTCCCCAGCCGAATTGAAGCTGCGAGGCGTAGCAGCGCACCCTGTCCCGGCGCTTGCCGCCCAACAATTTGTGCAGAGGCACACCCAGGGCCTTGCTCTTAATGTCCCACAGCGCCAGATCAATGGCGCTGACGGCACTGTACCAGAAGGCGCCGCCGTTTTGTCCCCAGAAGGTTCTCAACATCAGCTGATCCCAGAGGACTTCGTTTTCAAAGGGGTCTCGCCCCACGATCAGTGGCCACATATCCTTGATCAGGCCAAAGGCGCCATGCGTGGCATGGATGCCCGCCACCTCCCCGTCTCCGTAAATCCCCTCGTCGGTGTAAATACGGATGCCCACCACCTTGCTGGTCTTGGGAAACTCCGGGGAGCTGGAGCGGTTGTATTCCGTCATAAACAGTTTTGCGTATACAATTTTCATACTGCGCATACCTCCATGCGTTCTCCGTCCTGCCGGACGGGCTGCCGGTCAAACGCCAAGTCCGTACCTCTTCAGAGAAACAGCATCAGCAAATGAGCGTATCCATAGGAGAGAATGGAAAACAGGACCACGGAGACAATGCCTTTGACCGCAACGTCGTTAAACGTTGTATGGTAATACTCCGCTGCCACAAAGGTGCAGACATGGGTGGGAGAAATCTGCATCGCCGCCCAGGCCACGCTCATGAGCATTACCAAAATTGGGAGCCCTCCGTCGGGAAAGGCGGTCATAGCCATGGGCATGCAAAGGGCAATGATCGCCTGAGAACCACTGATCACCGTGCCCGCAAAAAAAATCAGGGTAAAAGAGAGGGTCAGGGGAATGGGGAACTGTCCAAAAAACTCCGGCAGCTTTCCCAGCACGCCGGTGTGGGACACGACGCCCTTAAACAGCATGATGAGATACATATTCCCCAGGAGCACCGGCTCTGCGGAACGAATCAGCATGTCCGGCAAATCCTTGGGATGGAAATGATCCAGAACATAATTGGCCACGATAACGATGGGCGCCGCCACGCAGACGGAGAGATTGCAGACCACGATAATCAGCAGCACCGCAATCAGCGTCCACAGATTTTTGACCAGTAAGGTCAGTTCCCTGCGCCGGTCCACCGAATCTCCGCCGCTAGGCGCCCCCTTGGGGAGCTTGGTCAGATAGACGAAATATACTACCGCGCAGGCCAGCACCACCATGGGCAGCATGGCCAGGATGAACAGCCCCGCATTTTCCCCCGCCAGCGTCAGCGCCAGAAGGATCACCGGGAAGGTGGGCAGGAACATCTCCGGAATATGCCGGTAATAACTAGCGACAAAGGTTTTGGTCTTGTTGTCCAGCGCATCGCCACAGGAATGGTCCACCATCTCGGCGCAGACCGTCATCACGGCGGCGGAGGGCAGAAGGCCCATGATGGCGGGAGAGATGATGGTATTCATCCGGGGATTTCGAATCAGCCGGTTGAATGCTGTCTGCGCGTTCACCAGGCGCCCACGCTTCTCCAGCATCAGCTGAATAAAGATGATCAAATAGAAGCTCAGCAGCATTTCGATGGTTTCCCAGGCACAGGTCTGCCGGAGCAAAACCCGCGCCGCATCCGCAGGATGAATGCGGAAGAGGAAAATCGTGGCGAGGATGCCGGCAATCATAGCCAGGTACAGTGGCTTTTTCAGCCACACGACTGCCACGATCACCAAAAAGATAATCACTAAAAATAAAACGTCCATAGTTTCTCCGTAAGCCGTCCGCCGCTCAAGCCGCAGCCCAAGCGGCGGACAGCACCGTATGTCAGTTTCCGGCAGGCTTATACTCGGTGACTTCCTCGTGCAGCAGGGCAGTCTCAATGGCGAAATCGGACAACTCCTGTCCAAGACCCGGACGGTCGGGAACGATGTATCTGCCGTTCTCCGGTTGGAGATCGTACTTGCCCAGGACGTTGATGGCGTCTTGGGTCGTACGGAAGTGATGCTCGTGAATGGAGAAGTTGGGAATTGCCGCTTCCAACTGAATGGAAGCCGCATTGGTGATCACTCCTCCGGCCACATGTACCTGCACCCGGGCGTCAAACACATGCGCCAGGTCCGCGATTTTTTTCAGCTCCGTAATGCCGCCGCAGTTGCAGGCGTCCGGCTGAATCAGCTGAATGGAATAGTCCTTGAGGAAGTTATAGTAGCCCCAGCGGCTGTAGATGCGCTCACCAGCCGCCAGAGGTGTCTTGACGCGCTGACGCAGTTCCCGCATAATGTCCGGGTTCAACATGGTCACCGGCTCCTCATAAGCCATCATGCCGTATTTGTCGCAGAGTTGTCCAATGGCTATGGCGGAGTTCAGGTCCGTCTGGCAGTGGTTTTCCACAATGATGTCCATGTCAGGATAGGCCTCCCGAATGGCCGCCATGCGCCGCTCAACGCGGCACAGCATGGCCTTATCCACAAAGCCCTCCTTGGCGGCGTGGGGAATGCGTCCCGCCTCTTCGTCATAGGTGGTGAAGTCGATCTTTACCGCGTCATAGCCCTCGCCGGCGGCGTGTGCCACAATGTCCACATACTCCTGCTCTTTGCCCCAAGGACCGATTTTGCTGGTCCAGCCGAACTGGAGCTGCGAGGCATAGCAGCGGAGGCTATCCCGGCATTTGCCGCCCAACAGCTGGTAGACCGGCACCCCCAGGGCCTTTCCCTTGATGTCCATTAGGGCAATGTCAATGGCGGACATACCGGAGAACACAATCACGCCGCCGCCCTGGCCCCAAAAGGTCCCCTTGAAGATTTCTTCCCAGATGGCCTCTGTGTTCATGGGGTCTTTTCCGATGATGTGCTGTGCCATGTCGATGACCATTCCGTAGGCGGCACGCCAGCCGGTACCGTAAGCTACACCGGCTTCCCCGTCTCCATAGATGCCCTCGTCGGTGTAGACCCGGCAGCAGATGGGCTTGCGCATCTCCGTCTGGGCTCCCGCGTTCAGCACCCATACGTCAACCTTTGTAATCTTCATATTCTTGTTCCTTTCCGCGTTTTATCCGCCCAGCAGAACCAGCGAAATGGCCGGCACAAAAGCCACCACAAAGAAGGCGATGATCAGTCCCAAAAGCAGGGGCATTTCCGCTTTGGTAATCTTGTCGATGCTAATACCCGTCAGAGAACTGCCCACGAACAGGTTCATAGCCACCGGCGGCGTGACGAAGGCAATTGCCAGGGCCAGGTCCAAAATGATGCCAAAGTGAACCGGATTACAGCCGACCTGTGAGACCACAGCCAGCAGCGTGGGCGCCAGAATGATGATGGCAGGAGTGGTCTGGATGAACATACCCACAAAGAACATGATAATGAAAATCATCAGCATAACCACATAGTAGTTATCAGAAATGCTGAAGAGGAAATTGGAGATGATCTCATTGATATTCAGGTAGGCAAAGACCGAGCCGGTCGCCTTGGCCGGGCACATGATGAACATCGTTCCGGCAATAAAGGCGGCATTGTCCCGGAAGATTTCCCAGCAGCGGATCAGCCGCAGCTCTTTATAGATGAAAAATCCAACGACGATGCCGTAGACCACGGCCACTACCGCCGCCTCGGTGGCCGTGAAAAAGCCGCTGTAGATACCGCCCAGAATAATGACCGGCATAACCAGAGCCCACTTCGCGTCCCACCAGGCATGGGCAGCGTTTTTGATGCTAAATCGGTTTTCCCCTTTTAGCTGGTGCTTTTTGCAATAGAAGTAGTTAATGACGATCAGGATGCCGCCCACCACGCAGGAGGGAAGCAGACCGGCGATGAACAGATCCCCCACCGACTGGTTGCAGGTCACACCATACAGTACCAGCGGATAGCTGGGCGGAACGATGACGCCCAGACCGCCGGCCACGCAGGCCAGGGCCGTGGCGTAGTATTTGTTATAGCCCTCCTGGACCATCATGGGGATCATGATAGCGCCGATGGCCGCCACAGTGGCAGGCGCCGAACCAGACACCGCACCGAAGAACATACAGGCGATGACCGTCACCATCCCCAGGGAGCCAGTGATACCGCCGATGATAGAGTTTGCGGCGTTCACCAGACGCTGTGACAGACCGCCGGTTTCCATGATGGTACCGGAGATCATAAAGAACGGAAGGGCCAGGTTGGTGAAGCTGGCAATGCCTCCATACGTGGTTTGGGCCAGGAACGAGCTGGTGGTCACTGGGTCAATGTGGATCAGTGCCAACATACCCAGGAACATGGCTACAGCAATGGGCACGCCAAAAAACATCAGCCCGAACATGATGATAAACATGACGATCGTTCCCATTACGCTTCCCCTCCCTTGGCCTGAGCGGCTTCCTTCGCCGCCTTCTTCTCCTGATAGATGCGCTCACACTCGTCCAGGTCCATGGCAGGCTTCGAGGCTCCCAGATTGCTCTCGTCCTCGCCCCAGAGCTTCACGCTATCCTGCACGATGCGGACGATGCTGAGCACCAGTCCAACGGGAATGATGGCGTACACCGCCTGCTGGGGAAGGCGCAGCAGCGTAGTTTGACTGTTCCCCAGCCGCTGAATGATCCCCATGACCACCACCAGCAGATATACGTCAAAGGCGGCAAAAATCACATTGGAAATGATCAGCATGATTTTCTTTACTTTGAACGACACCATCTCCAGCACAAAGTCGATGCGCAGATGTTTTCTACGGGTAACCGCCGCAGACATGGCAAACCAGATCATCCACACGAAGGCGATGGTGGCTACCTCTTCAATCCACGCAAAGGAACGTCCCAGGGCATAACGGCCCACAACATTGGCAAACAGCAATACCGTCAGCGCAATAAAGAGCACAGCGGAAATGTACAGCTCCACGTTGTTGAGGAACGTTTTCAGATCGAATTTTCCGTCTTTCACAAAATCCCTCCTTGATTGATTTGGGGGATGGCCGGCGGCCATCCCCCGGCGAAATCACTGCTTGGACTGGTAGTCCAGAACGAAATCCACCAGCTTGTTGTAAGCCTCCGAGCCCATCTGCTCCTCAATCTGCGGCCAAATGGTCTTGGCTACGTCCTGGAACTCCTTCAGCTCGTCGTTGCTTAGCTCCACCACTGTGGTGCCAGCATCGGCCATCTGCTGGAAGAAGCCGTCGGACAATTCGCTGGTCAGGCTGCGGACATACAGTTCCGTGTCCTTCCATACCTCCTGTAGCAGAGCCTTATCGGCGTCGGAGATGCTGTTCCAGAACACGGGACTGGCCGCCATGATGGTGGTCGTGAAGTTGTGGTTGGTTTTCATGCAGTGGCTCTGCATCTCGTACAGCTTGGAGGAGACGATGTTGGAGGGGGGATTCTCCTGCGCATCCACCAGCTTTTGCTGCAAGGCGGTATAAAGTTCAGCATAGGGCACCGGCGTCACGCTGGCACCCAGAGCCTCCCAGCAGGCCATCTGAATCGGGTCCACCATGGTGCGGATCTTGATGCCCTTCATGTCGCTGGGGCTGTGGACTTCCTTATTGGCCGTCAGCTGGCGGAAGCCAATGTCCAAATGGGCCAGCGGGATACACTGGGTGTCCTGCTGGGCCAGAGCGTCCCACTCCTGACGGAGTTCGGAGTCCAGCACCGCGTAAGCGTCATCATAATCCATGTAAAGATACGGAATGTTCAGCCCGGCGTAGGCCGAGGTATAATCGGCCCAGGAGCCGCAGTTCAGCATAAACATCTCATAGGCTCCGGCCTGGGCATTTCCAATATATTCCTGGGTGGAGGAGGCCAGCTGGCCATCGGTGAAAATCTGGGTCGTGATGCGTCCGCCGCTGCGCTCTTCGATCTCCTTGCAGAAGTAGATCATGCCCTTGCCGGTCTGGCTGATGCCTTCGCCGGCTACGTCGGCGGCAGAGGAGTTGGTTGCAAAGCGGATTTTGTAGGATTCTCCCTGTGCCGCGTCTCCGGCGCCTCCGCTGGGGCTACTGTCTGGGGGAGCACTCGTATCTCCCCCGCAGGCGGTCAGGGATACCATCAGGCAGAGAACCATCATGAATGTGAGAAAGCGTTTTTTTGTCTTGTTCATTGTTTTCATCCTTTCCAATCCCGTTTTGGTTTCGTGGACCCTGCCACCGTTGGCGACGGTTGCTTTTCTCCCAGGGAAGTGCTACAATAGCAAAAACCATTCGCACCTCGGTTCCGCACAATCGGCCAAGGAACGCTGCTACCAGTCCTTGCGTCCCTCGCCGCCGTCTGACGCTTCGGGAGAAACCGGCGAAAGGGTCCGGCCTCTGTTTTGAATTTACCACCGGATTCTTCCTGTGTCCAATGACGGTTTCGGCGCAATTGATGTCAAAATTGGAATCAATTGAAAAATGTTTGAAGAAATTTGACAAAACCAACAAAAGCCTTGGCAAAAGTACCAAATCCCATTTCCTTCCCATGATCGATTTATCACAAGGCCACCCTTCACCGCTTGATATGGAGATTGTCTTATGAACATTCGGACACTGATCTGTTTCAAAACCGTAGCAGAATTGAAACACTATACCAAAGCCGCGAATCAGCTGTACCTTACCCAGTCGGCCCTCTCCAAAACCATTCGCAATCTGGAGCAGGAGATCAAGGTCTCTCTCTTTGAAAAGCACGGTCGAAATGTGACGCTCACGCGGGCCGGCGAGGTGTTTTACGACCATGTTATCCGGGCGCTGGGCGAGCTCAACGCCGGAGTCACAGAGGCTCAGTGTCAAGAGGAACGGGAAAAGCAGTCCATTGTGCTGTCTGTTGTCTTTTCAGACTACGCAACCCAGCTGCCAGAAAAACTGCTGGCCTTCCGCCGCCAGCATCCCAACTGTCAATACTCCATTGAATACAAATATACTAGCGCGATCATGCGGGATCTATTCAGCGAGTCCTGCGATATGGGCATTTGCGGAGATTTCCCTTCCGATGGAAAATATGCGGATGTCGCCCGGCATCTTCTGGACCGGGAGCCGGTGGCCATTGTGGTGAGCAAGCACCATCGCTTTGCCCTGCGGGATTGCGTTGAAGTGGAGGAGTTGAGGGACGAGCCCTTTATCATATGGAACCGCAGCGGCCTGGGGACCAACAAGCTGATTTTGGATCTTTGCAAAGCCCAAGGCTTTGAGCCAAATTTCTTTATGGAGGCTTACAGCAATCTAGGCGTGATCAACGCCGTGGCCACCGGAATGGGCATTGCAGTTTTGCCCCGGTCAGAGGATTTGGGACATGCCAACATCAAATTTGTCCAGCTGAAAACCCAGACGCCGCCTACCCGCAATGTCTACTTGGTGTGGAAGAAGGACCGGCGGCTGTCTCCTGTGGCCTCAAGCTTCCGGGACATGCTGGTTTCCTGGGATTTCCAACGCACCCAGCAGCAGCGGGCAACGGAGTACAGCGGCATTTTTTGCTAACACGCTGGTGCCTATTTCATAACTGGCTCTAACCTGTACGGTTCTCATTACAAAAAGCCCTGGGGCGGGAGGAGTGTGCATGAACTTTCAAAGCTATTTTCCGGTTTGGAGCAAGCTGACGGTCCCGCAGCAAACTCGCATCCTAACCGGCCTGACGGAACGGAGCGTTCAAAAGGGAGCCCTGCTTCACAACGGCTCCGCGGACTGCACCGGGCTTTTGCTGGTAAAATCCGGCCAGCTTCGGGCGTATATCCTCTCCGACGAAGGCCGGGAAATTACGGTCTATCGCCTGTTTGACCGGGACCTGTGTCTGTTTTCCGCCTCCTGCATGCTGCGGAGCGTACAGTTTGACATTACCATTGAGGCGGAGAAGGACACGGAGCTCTGGATCATTCCCACCGAGCTTTACCAGCAGCTCATGGAGGAATCCGCCTCCGTCGCCAACTACACCAATGAGATCATGGCGGCCCGCTTTTCGGAGGTCATGTGGCTGATGGAACAAATCCTGTGGAAGAGCCTGGACAAGCGGGTGGCCGCCTTCCTGCTGGAGGAGTCCGCCATCGAGGAGGCCAAGCTGCTGAAGATCACCCACGAGACCATCGCCAACCAC
>CAIGRU010000672.1_pt1 | contig 21644 bp, 16 predicted proteins | sample 7351341 | NCBI WGS metagenome assembly CAIGRU01
CTCCAGGCCTGGAGGCACCGCTTTTTATTTCATATACATCTGTTATATATGATATATACCTTAATTTTGTTATATATCTTATACCTTCACAAACAGTCCAATGGGGCAAATATCGCTAAATCCAGGCGTTGAGATATACCAGCAGCCAGGGCCGGTCGGCTCCCAGCTCACCTCCAGGGTTATGTCATGCCACCCATCCGGGAACAGGGCCGAGAACCACTCCCCGGCATGGATGCCCCGGCCCTCCAGGAGCAGCCGAGGGTGCGGATCGGTGTCTGCCGGGTCTGGTAACTGAAGCTGGGCAATTCTCATTTCCTCTGCCATACGCTCTAACTCCTCCATTGTTTTTACGATGCCCTGGCCAGCTCGAACCTGAGCAATCCCTCTTTCAAGTTTTTCCTTATACTCCTGTTGTGTCATCACAGTCAGCCTCTTAACTCAATCGTAATGGCCCCGACAGGAAACCACATAGATAATCCCATCCTTCTCATAGTAAACAATCCGATTGGTTTCATCAATGCGTCGGCTCCACAGTCCACCCAGATTTTCCCGTAGCGGCTCCGGCTTTCCAATCCCATCAAAGGTACTCCTGCAAATGTCCTTAATGAGCGCATTGATCCGTTTCAACATTTTCTTATCCTGCGTTTGCCAATACAGATAATCATTCCAGGCCCTATCTTCCCATAATAACCGCATCAGTCCACCTCAATCAAATCATGCTCAGCAAAGTGGGCCTTACCATCCTTTACATCCTGCATGATTCCCTCAAGGTATCGAATATTGCTTTCAGAATAAAAGGGGTCAACAGACAATTCAAACGGTATGCGCCCCTCCCTGGCAACCTTACGCAAAAACACATTGATAGCCGTGGACATACTCAACCCAATATCGGCCAACGTCTGTTCAGCCCCACGTTTCACATCATCGTCTACTCTCAAACTAATTTGTGCCATAAAAAACGCTCCTTTCTTGACCTCTCATAGTATAACACAACAAGGAGCAAAATACAAGCGAAATAATATACATTTGCTTTCCACGAATTATCCCCGGCCAGCTCCTGGAGGCCTCCACGCTGGCGGCGGCCTCCAGGCTCCGGGACGAAAGAGGTAGCAGTACTCCGGCAGAGAGTGCCGGGCCGGAGGCTCCAGGGCGGAACATGGCCGTTCCTGGCGGCATATGGGGATAGGGGAAACCCCCTGCAAGTGCGTAAAATGTACATTCGCTCTATGCTTGCAAAAACAACGCCGCCCCTATAATGTGGGCGGCGTTGTTTGGAATGGTCCCGCCTTAGTTCACTTGGAGTTTTTCTTTTAAAGCGTCCTGCAAGATACGGGAGAAATTAAGACCGGCCTTTTCTGCCAAATCGTTTAGATAGCATGGAAGCGTGACATTTTTCCGAATGGTTCGCATGTCATTCGCCCGGCGGTATGCGTCGAAGTCAACAAGGGCGAATGTGGCAAGCTCCCCGTCATTGCACGCGGGAAGCGCCGAAGACGGGGCCGGGACCACTTTGCCCATGTCCTGGGCTGTAATCCCCCAAAGGCCGATGGCATCCGCCGCCATGTCGATGGCGTCCGCGATGTCGGCCCCTTCCGTATTGATCTGGAGGTCCGGGACCGTCACAACATAGCCGGTTTCTGCTGGCGTCAAAATGATAGGATATGCTGTTTTCATGATGTCTCCCCCTTATTTCAGGCCGCGGCGTTTGATAATCGCATTGGCCAGCTGCTCGTTGATCTCCCTGTGCCTGGGAACCGGCTCTATGTCGGTCCCGTTGGTGAGAATGGTGTGGTTTGTCCCTTCGCGGAGTACCCACCAGCCTTTGTTTTTGAACAGTTTCATTAAATCGGTCCTTTTCATGTTTCCCACCTCACAAGAATACTATACGCATTAAATACACATTTGTCAAGAGTAAAAGAGAATCGCCTATTATCAGGTCGGCGGGGACAGCGTTAAAGGTGGACGATTTGACACGGTGTCAAATCGTCCTGATGATTCACAACATGTTCATATTTGCCATCATGGCAAATCGTTTCCCTTCCGGCTCCTGGGCTTGCGCTTGTTGCCGAAATATGATATGGTTTCTTTGGCGTTGGCATTGACGGTGGACGGTTGGCCCCTGGACAGGGGGCAGCTTCTTGCCCCCCTGATCTTAACGAAAGGGGGCTTATTTTTCATGATGACAAATAAGCCTCAGCGTGTCGAAAATACTTCTTCGACACGCTGAAAAACCGGACATAATGTCCGGTTTTCTTCTGTAATGGCCCTCAAGGGCCGACGGCTCCGCCAGTGGACAGCGGGACCCGTCAAGCGCTAGAGATCTCTTTTTACCGTCCAGTAGTTCCTCTGCCATTCGCTGACGGACAAATTTGAATTGATAACCGTTCCTTTTTTCATGTATTTTTTAGAATGCGGCAGAACCGCATCTTTCTAAAATCTTTCTTATCTTTCTTATCTTTCTTTTTTATAATGTATACCTCCTTTTAATGTGACAAACGGTTCATGTATTAGTGACATTTGGTTCATACTATCGTGACATTTGGTTCAGCCAATTGTGACTTTTAGTACGGACAAACTACTGGAGGGGGAAGAAGAGATCGGGGATACCAGGAGAGGGAATTTTCAATTTTCAACATATTGTGACGTTTAGTTCATAAGAATCCTACGTCAAAAGCATATTGTGACTTCATTGACTTATTTGACACAATAGTGTATATTGAGGGATGAGGTGATGGGGATGAAGGAAAACAAATATTTGGAATTGAGGAATAAAACCGTTACTAAGGCAAATGACCTGATACAGAAAAGCCGGTTTAACCTTTCTCTACAACAACAGAAAATCGTATTATACCTGATATCCCAAGTCACACCCTTTGATGAAGATTTCAAGCTGTATGAATTTTCGATAGCAGAATTTTGCCGCGTGTGTGGAATTGATGACAATAATGGAAAGATATATCAGGATTTGAAAGCAGCGATTAAAGAAATTGCGGACAAAAGCCTTTGGGTAGAAATTGCCGAAAAAAGAGAAACCCTGTTGCGGTGGATTGAGAAGCCGTATATTGACGCTGGCTCGGGAACGATACAGATTCGGCTTGACAGTGATATGAAGCCATTTTTATTACAGCTGAAGCAAAACTTTACAAGTTATGAACTCCTTTGGACGCTTCACTTTAAAAGCAAGTACACGATTAGGCTTTATGAACTCGTGAAAAGCATTCACTTTCATGATTTGGCAGACTACCAGAGACGATACAGCGTCAATGAATTGAAGCGACTACTTGGCGGGGAGCGGTATAAAGAATACAGAGACTTTAAGAGACGCGTATTAGTCCCCTCCGTCAAGGAAATTAATCAATACAGTGATAAGGATGTTGCTTTTGAGGAAATTCGGCGGGGCCGGAAGGTGATAGAGGTCGAGTTTCGTGTTTCCTCTAAGAATAGCCTTGAGACTGCGAGGATCAGAAGCGATATTGAAAAAGAGTTAGGTTTCGACCAACTGACATTGTGGGACAAGCTGGAGGATAAAGGTTTAGTTTGATGTACAAACCCTCATATCCTTTGGAACCACGTCCAGGGGCTTAGTATGGAGGCATATAACCTCCCAATAACCGGCTCTGAAATTTGCCTTAAATTTTGGCTTGAGCATAATGTTGTATTTCCCCGGCTCTGCACACCATTCCCGATCTTCGATCATGCTGCCATACCCTTTGTTGTAAATCCCATTGATTCCTAGCCTGTCAATCAACCGGTGTCCATCTTCATCTTCCTGAAGCAACTCCTCCAGGACTTGCTTCCGTATCTGCGCCTCTGGAAAATCCACCACATACGGGCTCTGTATTACCGTTTTCCAGAGTAATACCCTCTTTACACGCCGATTGCCGTCTTTGTACTGATGATCTGTTTCTTCTGAAAAAACAACCAAATAGCCGGTATGCTCTTTTTTTGGCCTCAGTTTTCTATCTGCGTTTGCCCTCTCCCTAGATATCCGCAGCAAATTGGCGTTCAGCGCCCGCTGATGGGCGCTCTCAGCCCTTTCAGCAGCCAGGGCACACTCCATGCCCGCCACCATCTTCCGGGCCTCCTCAGCGGCTTTCTGGGCCGTGTAGCGGGCATCCCGTTTTGCCTCCTCAATCGCTCTCTCAGCACAGTATTTTGCGCACCTGGCCTCCTGCTCCGCTCTTGTCTGTTCCCGGAGGAGCTTTTCATACTCCTTCAGTTTCAATATTACATGAGTACACTCTGGGTCAGACTGGCCACCAGGAACATCCCTATAGCCACCGAAAGCCCCTTCCTTTACAAATTTCGCCATAGCATCCCCCCCTTACAAGCCTCTAATATAGTTGTCGGCTACAACACTGATACGATTATGCCCCAGGGCCTTGCTGCACACCAGCATAGCGGCCTTGTCCAGCTTCTTCCCAGCCTCGTCCTTCCGGCAAACGTACACCTCGCTCTGATACCGCCGCCCCGTCCCCCGGTTCACCCGGTCAAAGGGGATCTCTTTTATCGCCCTGGCGTGGGCCTTGTAGATGGCCGTGGCGTACTCGGCCCGGTATCCATGGATGTCGGCGCTCTTATGGACGTGCTGCCACACCTTTTCCTCTGGCGGCGTGTTCCTGATCCGCTCCACGATCTGCTCCGTGTTCTTACCGATGATAGGGCTCAGGCGCGCCCTGCCGCCCTTCCCGTTCCGCACAAAGGTAAAAAACTCCCCCTGAAACAGCCGGGTGTCCTGGAGCATGGTAAGTCGTTTTTCAGCCGCCGGTGTTCGGCGATCCTCCGGGACGGCCTCCAGGCGGGCGATCTCCTTCTCGATCTGCTCCCGAGTAACCAGGTCTTTTCCTCGCAGCTCCCCCAGCTCACTCCGGCGAAGCCCTGTCCCCCGGCAGAATTTAATCAGCTCGTCATTGTTGGTCTTGGAGAAATGCCGGTCACGCACCCGGTCCCCGCGGCTCCGTTTGATGTCTCCCCGATTTCTCTTAGGGGGCTTGAAATAATTTTCGTCATCCGGCTGGATGCCATAGAGCTTGCCGAGGGCCTTCGCCTCCAGCTGCACCGTCCAGGCAGAGAGGCCCTGGTCGGCCCTAGCCTGGAGCCATTCGTTGACGTACTTCCTTGCGCTTTTCAGCGTGGTACACTCGGGATGCTTTTCTTTGATGTACTTGATAAAATATTTTGTGTGCTTCCAATAGCTCTTGTAGGTGTTATAAGAGAAAATCTTGTCTTTCTCCGTTCCATCGGCCACCGCCGCCTTTTTACTCTCCCCAAAGGCGTGCATCCCTTTCAAGCGTTCATAGGCTTGCTGGTGGAGGTCCTTCGAGTATGATTTGTTACGCCGTCCCAACTTCGGCCCCCCTCACACTATCTCTCTCACGCAACTTTTCTATCCTTAGAGATACCTAACTATCCGTTTTACGCAACTTCACAATCTGCGCAATATTTAATGTAAATAAGGTACATATTGGCAATTTATTATATATCTTATTGTATATACTCCTGTTATATAATTTATTGATGTTAAAGCCAGGCCGCCTCATGCCAGCTCCAGTCGGAGACTCGGCAATCAGCAAAGTACACTTTTTAACGTCTTATGTGTGACGGGTTTGGGATTTCTCCCTACACTTTTTTCTTGCTTATGTGTGCAGCCCTATTTATTGAGATCTACGGCAGTTAGGATTCTGTCGGCTCCTTTGTAGAGGGAGCAGCTCTCCGGCAGATTTACAGCATGACCGGCTGCGTTCAGAGGATGGGAAGGGACACGATACGTTTTACTTACCATCGCTTTCAAAAGGATTACTCGCTCAGGGTCGATGATGCGCTTTCCATTTCACAAAGGTTACTACGGCAAGCCCGCGCACCACACAGGTGTATCAAACCCGGATGGCTTCTGAATAGCAAACTGCTAAACCCCCGACCGGCGAACCAGGAGCCGGGACGCTCTGGGCCTAATTACTGTTTACCCTCGCCCAGACGAGCTATGAGATTGTGCCACAGCGCCTCCTTTCCCGCCGGCCAGCACCGGCGAATTTCTATGACAGCAGGAAATAATTTCCTGCTGTTTTTAGTATAGCATAGACTTCCGGGGCAGTCAAGATATTCCTAAAATTATAGTCATAGCGGTTTACCCGTTCACACATGGCGCAAACGGGTAAACCGCTATAAAGGGCCTTCGCACATTTTAGTGCGAAGGCCCTTTTCCCTTTACTATTCAGTTACTTCTTTCGAAAGAAATGAAATCTTTGTCATTCTTATGCGGAGTACTTTTTCTTATACACCCAGAGCATTGTCCTTCTGAAAAATATAATAAAAAGATAAACAGCCGCACCAAGTCCACTTTCTATTTTTATCAGAAATGTTACCGGATAAACCATCGCTCCAATAGCAAAAAGCACTGCCTGACTTATCAAAAATTGGTCTCTATATGGCCCAACGATATCCGTATACATCTCTGCATTTTTTCTGTTTCTGCATATTTTAATAAAACTTATACTTTCAGAAACAGAAATACAGCTTCCGATTAAATGGAAGAATTCTGGCCTCATAATCAGGGATTCCATGATGTCGGGCTGTACTCATTTCCATAGACCTCCCAAAACATCAGTCTCCCCATTGTCGGATTTCTCCAATCATCCTTTGTCCAAATCGCAGTATATGTTGTTTTATTGAAAAGCCCATCACTAGCGGCTACCGTTGCTTTATAGCCGTCTCTACTCTCAAACTCTCCGGAAGGATGTCCAGTAATTCCTACGCCTTTAATCCGATAGGAGATGTATGTTGCATCAACAGAAAAATTCTTTTCCAACACATACTTTAGCACTTCTCCCGCAGAACTTACCACTTTTACAAAGAAGGCCCTCTCTACAGCCTCATCAAAAATCTTTTCTGCAGCTCGCTCAATTGGGTCTTTTGTGGGGAAAAAGAAAAATGAAACAACGCTCACGAGGAAAGATGCTTTTTCTGCATAGTAGGCCGCAGGAGAAAACCGTCCGTCCGTATCTACATCCTCCAATATCGTGCAGCGAATAGTATATGTCTCATTCATGAACGGATTGTAATAGCTCACTGATCCCCAATATTTATAACCACTTTCACTTATTGCAGCTACTTTCTCATTCGTTGCCGTCCCAACGTAAACTGTCTTTTCGATAGCCCTCTTCGCAACCAAGCCATTTTCGCCAGTATTTTCTTTGACTGTATAGTACCCAGATCCAGGGGCTACCGTGTAGGTCCTTATTAAATTTTCATTTTCATAGTAGGAATACTCAATAGTTCCATCTGCTTTATCATAGCTTGTAATCACACTCTCGTTCCCATTCGGAAGCGTGTCTACACAAACTACATTCTCATTTTCTCTGAGTTTAATATTCGTTGCAACAGCCTTTTCCTCTTCTACGGAGCCCTCAATTTCTGTCGCAGCAGCCGGAATTACCAAAGAGGTCATCATACAGAGTGCCAGCAATACGCACAAGGCTTTTTTCATGATTAAGTTTCTCCTTTTTTCTACAATTAAAGATAATCAAATGCGGAACCAATGGAGCAATTTTAAGGGTATCAGGCAGAACTTTTCGTTAATTATCCTGAAGGTATGCTGATGAACTCTTTTTGACGAAAAAATCAATAAAGTTAAGAATCAATGATGAAACGATTTTTTATAAGTCGCTACCGTTCCATTTTCCGTTGTCGCAGCAATTATTATGTTATTAGTCCCGTCTTTACGGGCGATGGGATATGGGATTTGAATATTAACTTTATATGTTTCTCCTGGTTCCAACACAACGGCCTTTATATCCGTTTCGTATGATTCTCCATTGAGTGTAATAGATGCGATAGATCCTTCTTCGAATTTAATAATATATTCATTTTCGTTTTCAACTTCCCAGGAAAAATTCATGCCATCAGCATTATATATACCATCATCTGAAAAACGAATTCCTACTTTTATACTGTCTTTTGTATCGCTTTCCGAGAAACTAATCGAAACACCTATTGCAATGACAAGTATCGTACCAATAGCAGTCAATACTCCCCTGAGATGATAAAGCTTTATTCCAAAGGATCTCCAACCGTCCATGTTTCATCAATACTAATAGTCTTTCGATATATGGTTGATGTCGAAACACTCCCCACAACACTAAATCCTGCCGCCTCAAAGCCTGCACTTGAAGATGTTGCAACCGTTACCTCGAGGTTCCCTCTTGACCTAAAATTAATAGATGTAGCAAACGGCGGTCCCACCTCTACATAGACATAAAATTCATCCCATGTGTAATCACCGGTACCAGACGCTTTCGACCATTTTTCAATAACGTCTCCAAAATTACAATGTCCAGAACCGCATTCGATTTCAATCAAACAACCAACCTCAATTGTATATCCCATCCCTGCATCATATTTAATCCATCGCTCACCAAGTGATACCCCTTCCGTCAATACTCCCTCAACTACCTGCTGAGCGTCAGCATATGAATAGCCTTTCTTCTCCATGAGAATTGAGATTGCTTCGTCGTTCTGTACCATGCGATATCTTTGCGAAATGCTCACCAACTCCTCGCCCTCACCTTGCACCTGCTGCAGATCATTTGCTGCAAAAGCGGGAGTTACCATAGTTAAACATACCGCAAATGCCAGGAATAATGTAATAAGTCTCTTTTTCATATATTACTCCTTTTTTGTCCCTTTAACCTTCAAAGTCTACAATAGAGTTAATAATTTACAAATCCAGAAACCGATACAGTTTCATCAGAATTGTTCCTGATTGCCAATGTATAGTAGCCTCGCTGGTCAACCTCTATTGTCTCATTGAAACTGCCTTTTTGCGCTCTTATAGAATAAAACAACCCATCCGGCGCAATCAGACCAAAGTCTACACTCGCAGAGCTTGGAGAATAAACTGCGTTGATAGTCACAGTTTCCCCGACTTCCAGCGGAAAGCTCGTATCAGCAGAAACAACTTCATGCTTGTAAACTTCCATACTGAAGCGACCCGATGCACGTTCAATAGCCACACTTTGCGCTTGGCCATCCAGATTAACTGCGCCCGCATCCAATCCAAAGCATCCAGCCGAAACCGCACATACCAAAAACAAACAACATACTTTTTTTAACCACATAGCCCTCACCTCCCCTCGGCTCTACCAACCTATCGTGAAATTTCTATCAGTTACAACCTCCTCTCTGCTCATTTCTCCCAAGAGATGGGATTCCCTACCCTTATTGTTTGTAAATACCCAAACAGTTATCATCAATACAAAAATAGCACACGCAATAGCTATCCATTTTATAGCGTTCCTCTTTTGACTTTCATGAACTGGCTTAGGAGTATCCTTCATTTCTCCCTTAGATACACTACCATCATCAGGCTCTCGCTCCTCCTCATTGAGCAAGTAGTCAATCGATACCCCATATAGCTCACTCAGGCCCATGAGATTTTCCGTAGAGGGTGTACCTCCACCCGACTCCCACTTTGAAACAGCTTGCCGGGACACCTTCACGGCCTCCGCCAATTCTAATTGGGTAAGCCCTTTCTCTTTTCGCAAATGAACCAGCTTTTCATCCAGCTTCATCCATTTCACACCCCAATCTTAGACAATATCCCATTAAATGTAAACCGTGTGCGGTTTACATTCAGGCAACGTAGCGTTGCCTCAGCCTTTTTTCTCATTATTTTTTATCTTTCTGTACTCTGCAAGCTCTTTCTCATGTCCTGCCCTAAACTGCTCCATTAGGTCACCGACCACGTCGCTGATACTCCTCCGCTGCACATAGGCGATCTTTTGGATGTCCTCATACAAGCTCGGCATCACCGACAGGCTCACCCGCTTCTTGATCTCTCGGTCCTCCTTGGGGCGTCCCCTCCCACTCCCGGAGGCCACCGGCGCACCGTCAACGATGCTGCCAACAACTGACGTTCTCCTGCGGTTCTCTCTATCCTCAAACTTAGCCATTTTCTTTTTCCGTCCTTTCGTATTTTTCCGCAATCATCATATCCGCAATTTTGTTGTACTCAATGGAGATCTCGCTGCCGGGCGTCTGCTCCACCACGGCCAGCCCGTCATAAATACCCTTCTTGGCAACAGCCAGCCGCTTAATCACGCCCAGGAGGTTATACTCCTTCCTCAGAGCGGCCAGTATCTCATTATCGTCGGCCACCCGCTTCTCGTACAGCGTCGCAATGACCCCCAGCACCTTCAGCTCCGGGTTAATCAGCTCCTGGATCTCCCGGATACTGTCCTGAAGCTGCGTCAGGCCCCGGTAGGCCAGATAGTCCGTCTTGACGGGGATAATCACACCATCGGCACAGGAGAGTGCGTTGATCGTCAGGATGGAGAGCTGCGGCGGGCAGTCTACCAGGATGAAGTCATACGCCCCCCGGACCGGTCGCAAGGCCCGGTCTAGAATCTTCTCCCGGCTGGCCCTGGACAACAGCTCCATCTCCATGGGAGCCAGGTCGATGATGGACGTGACGATGTGCAGCCGGTCGCCGATCCGCTCGATGCACTCGCTGACCGGCACCCCGTCCTTCCGCAGAACGTCAACAATCGTCCGCTTCACCTCCAGCGGCTCCAGGCCCACGCTGATCGTCAGGCTGGCCTGGCTGTCCAGGTCAATCAGGAGAACCCGCTTTCCCTTCGCCGCCAGAGCCACGCCGAGATTGTGCGTTGTCGTGGTCTTAGCCACGCCGCCCTTCTGGTTCGCTATCGCTATAACCTTCAAATCCTTCACTCCTTACTTCAGTTATATAGCTTACGTCTGCTATTTAAGTTATATAAAATATATCTCTTATTCCTGATATTGTCAAGCAAAAAGCGGTGCCTCCAGGCCTGGAGGCACCGCTTTTTGCTTGACAATATCAGGAATAAGAGATATATTTTATATAACTTAAATAGCAGACGTAAGCTATATAACTGAAGTAAGGAGTGAAGGATTTGAAGGTTATAGCGATAGCGAACCAGAAGGGCGGCGTGGCTAAGACCACGACAACGCACAATCTCGGCGTGGCTCTGGCGGCGAAGGGAAAGCGGGTTCTCCTGATTGACCTGGACAGCCAGGCCAGCCTGACGATCAGCGTGGGCCTGGAGCCGCTGGAGGTGAAGCGGACGATTGTTGACGTTCTGCGGAAGGACGGGGTGCCGGTCAGCGAGTGCATCGAGCGGATCGGCGACCGGCTGCACATCGTCACGTCCATCATCGACCTGGCTCCCATGGAGATGGAGCTGTTGTCCAGGGCCAGCCGGGAGAAGATTCTAGACCGGGCCTTGCGACCGGTCCGGGGGGCGTATGACTTCATCCTGGTAGACTGCCCGCCGCAGCTCTCCATCCTGACGATCAACGCACTCTCCTGTGCCGATGGTGTGATTATCCCCGTCAAGACGGACTATCTGGCCTACCGGGGCCTGACGCAGCTTCAGGACAGTATCCGGGAGATCCAGGAGCTGATTAACCCGGAGCTGAAGGTGCTGGGGGTCATTGCGACGCTGTACGAGAAGCGGGTGGCCGACGATAATGAGATACTGGCCGCTCTGAGGAAGGAGTATAACCTCCTGGGCGTGATTAAGCGGCTGGCTGTTGCCAAGAAGGGTATTTATGACGGGCTGGCCGTGGTGGAGCAGACGCCCGGCAGCGAGATCTCCATTGAGTACAACAAAATTGCGGATATGATGATTGCGGAAAAATACGAAAGGACGGAAAAAGAAAATGGCTAAGTTTGAGGATAGAGAGAACCGCAGGAGAACGTCAGTTGTTGGCAGCATCGTTGACGGTGCGCCGGTGGCCTCCGGGAGTGGGAGGGGACGCCCCAAGGAGGACCGAGAGATCAAGAAGCGGGTGAGCCTGTCGGTGATGCCGAGCTTGTATGAGGACATCCAAAAGATCGCCTATGTGCAGCGGAGGAGTATCAGCGACGTGGTCGGTGACCTAATGGAGCAGTTTAGGGCAGGACATGAGAAAGAGCTTGCAGAGTACAGAAAGATAAAAAATAATGAGAAAAAAGGCTGAGGCAACGCTACGTTGCCTGAATGTAAACCGCACACGGTTTACATTTAATGGGATATTGTCTAAGATTGGGGTGTGAAATGGATGAAGCTGGATGAAAAGCTGGTTCATTTGCGAAAAGAGAAAGGGCTTACCCAATTAGAATTGGCGGAGGCCGTGAAGGTGTCCCGGCAAGCTGTTTCAAAGTGGGAGTCGGGTGGAGGTACACCCTCTACGGAAAATCTCATGGGCCTGAGTGAGCTATATGGGGTATCGATTGACTACTTGCTCAATGAGGAGGAGCGAGAGCCTGATGATGGTAGTGTATCTAAGGGAGAAATGAAGGATACTCCTAAGCCAGTTCATGAAAGTCAAAAGAGGAACGCTATAAAATGGATAGCTATTGCGTGTGCTATTTTTGTATTGATGATAACTGTTTGGGTATTTACAAACAATAAGGGTAGGGAATCCCATCTCTTGGGAGAAATGAGCAGAGAGGAGGTTGTAACTGATAGAAATTTCACGATAGGTTGGTAGAGCCGAGGGGAGGTGAGGGCTATGTGGTTAAAAAAAGTATGTTGTTTGTTTTTGGTATGTGCGGTTTCGGCTGGATGCTTTGGATTGGATGCGGGCGCAGTTAATCTGGATGGCCAAGCGCAAAGTGTGGCTATTGAACGTGCATCGGGTCGCTTCAGTATGGAAGTTTACAAGCATGAAGTTGTTTCTGCTGATACGAGCTTTCCGCTGGAAGTCGGGGAAACTGTGACTATCAACGCAGTTTATTCTCCAAGCTCTGCGAGTGTAGACTTTGGTCTGATTGCGCCGGATGGGTTGTTTTATTCTATAAGAGCGCAAAAAGGCAGTTTCAATGAGACAATAGAGGTTGACCAGCGAGGCTACTATACATTGGCAATCAGGAACAATTCTGATGAAACTGTATCGGTTTCTGGATTTGTAAATTATTAACTCTATTGTAGACTTTGAAGGTTAAAGGGACAAAAAAGGAGTAATATATGAAAAAGAGACTTATTACATTATTCCTGGCATTTGCGGTATGTTTAACTATGGTAACTCCCGCTTTTGCAGCAAATGATCTGCAGCAGGTGCAAGGTGAGGGCGAGGAGTTGGTGAGCATTTCGCAAAGATATCGCATGGTACAGAACGACGAAGCAATCTCAATTCTCATGGAGAAGAAAGGCTATTCATATGCTGACGCTCAGCAGGTAGTTGAGGGAGTATTGACGGAAGGGGTATCACTTGGTGAGCGATGGATTAAATATGATGCAGGGATGGGATATACAATTGAGGTTGGTTGTTTGATTGAAATCGAATGCGGTTCTGGACATTGTAATTTTGGAGACGTTATTGAAAAATGGTCGAAAGCGTCTGGTACCGGTGATTACACATGGGATGAATTTTATGTCTATGTAGAGGTGGGACCGCCGTTTGCTACATCTATTAATTTTAGGTCAAGAGGGAACCTCGAGGTAACGGTTGCAACATCTTCAAGTGCAGGCTTTGAGGCGGCAGGATTTAGTGTTGTGGGGAGTGTTTCGACATCAACCATATATCGAAAGACTATTAGTATTGATGAAACATGGACGGTTGGAGATCCTTTGGAATAAAGCTTTATCATCTCAGGGGAGTATTGACTGCTATTGGTACGATACTTGTCATTGCAATAGGTGTTTCGATTAGTTTCTCGGAAAGCGATACAAAAGACAGTATAAAAGTAGGAATTCGTTTTTCAGATGATGGTATATATAATGCTGATGGCATGAATTTTTCCTGGGAAGTTGAAAACGAAAATGAATATATTATTAAATTCGAAGAAGGATCTATCGCATCTATTACACTCAATGGAGAATCATACGAAACGGATATAAAGGCCGTTGTGTTGGAACCAGGAGAAACATATAAAGTTAATATTCAAATCCCATATCCCATCGCCCGTAAAGACGGGACTAATAACATAATAATTGCTGCGACAACGGAAAATGGAACGGTAGCGACTTATAAAAAATCGTTTCATCATTGATTCTTAACTTTATTGATTTTTTCGTCAAAAAGAGTTCATCAGCATACCTTCAGGATAATTAACGAAAAGTTCTGCCTGATACCCTTAAAATTGCTCCATTGGTTCCGCATTTGATTATCTTTAATTGTAGAAAAAAGGAGAAACTTAATCATGAAAAAAGCCTTGTGCGTATTGCTGGCACTCTGTATGATGACCTCTTTGGTAATTCCGGCTGCTGCGACAGAAATTGAGGGCTCCGTAGAAGAGGAAAAGGCTGTTGCAACGAATATTAAACTCAGAGAAAATGAGAATGTAGTTTGTGTAGACACGCTTCCGAATGGGAACGAGAGTGTGATTACAAGCTATGATAAAGCAGATGGAACTATTGAGTATTCCTACTATGAAAATGAAAATTTAATAAGGACCTACACGGTAGCCCCTGGATCTGGGTACTATACAGTCAAAGAAAATACTGGCGAAAATGGCTTGGTTGCGAAGAGGGCTATCGAAAAGACAGTTTACGTTGGGACGGCAACGAATGAGAAAGTAGCTGCAATAAGTGAAAGTGGTTATAAATATTGGGGATCAGTGAGCTATTACAATCCGTTCATGAATGAGACATATACTATTCGCTGCACGATATTGGAGGATGTAGATACGGACGGACGGTTTTCTCCTGCGGCCTACTATGCAGAAAAAGCATCTTTCCTCGTGAGCGTTGTTTCATTTTTCTTTTTCCCCACAAAAGACCCAATTGAGCGAGCTGCAGAAAAGATTTTTGATGAGGCTGTAGAGAGGGCCTTCTTTGTAAAAGTGGTAAGTTCTGCGGGAGAAGTGCTAAAGTATGTGTTGGAAAAGAATTTTTCTGTTGATGCAACATACATCTCCTATCGGATTAAAGGCGTAGGAATTACTGGACATCCTTCCGGAGAGTTTGAGAGTAGAGACGGCTATAAAGCAACGGTAGCCGCTAGTGATGGGCTTTTCAATAAAACAACATATACTGCGATTTGGACAAAGGATGATTGGAGAAATCCGACAATGGGGAGACTGATGTTTTGGGAGGTCTATGGAAATGAGTACAGCCCGACATCATGGAATCCCTGATTATGAGGCCAGAATTCTTCCATTTAATCGGAAGCTGTATTTCTGTTTCTGAAAGTATAAGTTTTATTAAAATATGCAGAAACAGAAAAAATGCAGAGATGTATACGGATATCGTTGGGCCATATAGAGACCAATTTTTGATAAGTCAGGCAGTGCTTTTTGCTATTGGAGCGATGGTTTATCCGGTAACATTTCTGATAAAAATAGAAAGTGGACTTGGTGCGGCTGTTTATCTTTTTATTATATTTTTCAGAAGGACAATGCTCTGGGTGTATAAGAAAAAGTACTCCGCATAAGAATGACAAAGATTTCATTTCTTTCGAAAGAAGTAACTGAATAGTAAAGGGAAAAGGGCCTTCGCACTAAAATGTGCGAAGGCCCTTTATAGCGGTTTACCCGTTTGCGCCATGTGTGAACGGGTAAACCGCTATGACTATAATTTTAGGAATATCTTGACTGCCCCGGAAGTCTATGCTATACTAAAAACAGCAGGAAATTATTTCCTGCTGTCATAGAAATTCGCCGGTGCTGGCCGGCGGGAAAGGAGGCGCTGTGGCACAATCTCATAGCTCGTCTGGGCGAGGGTAAACAGTAATTAGGCCCAGAGCGTCCCGGCTCCTGGTTCGCCGGTCGGGGGTTTAGCAGTTTGCTATTCAGAAGCCATCCGGGTTTGATACACCTGTGTGGTGCGCGGGCTTGCCGTAGTAACCTTTGTGAAATGGAAAGCGCATCATCGACCCTGAGCGAGTAATCCTTTTGAAAGCGATGGTAAGTAAAACGTATCGTGTCCCTTCCCATCCTCTGAACGCAGCCGGTCATGCTGTAAATCTGCCGGAGAGCTGCTCCCTCTACAAAGGAGCCGACAGAATCCTAACTGCCGTAGATCTCAATAAATAGGGCTGCACACATAAGCAAGAAAAAAGTGTAGGGAGAAATCCCAAACCCGTCACACATAAGACGTTAAAAAGTGTACTTTGCTGATTGCCGAGTCTCCGACTGGAGCTGGCATGAGGCGGCCTGGCTTTAACATCAATAAATTATATAACAGGAGTATATACAATAAGATATATAATAAATTGCCAATATGTACCTTATTTACATTAAATATTGCGCAGATTGTGAAGTTGCGTAAAACGGATAGTTAGGTATCTCTAAGGATAGAAAAGTTGCGTGAGAGAGATAGTGTGAGGGGGGCCGAAGTTGGGACGGCGTAACAAATCATACTCGAAGGACCTCCACCAGCAAGCCTATGAACGCTTGAAAGGGATGCACGCCTTTGGGGAGAGTAAAAAGGCGGCGGTGGCCGATGGAACGGAGAAAGACAAGATTTTCTCTTATAACACCTACAAGAGCTATTGGAAGCACACAAAATATTTTATCAAGTACATCAAAGAAAAGCATCCCGAGTGTACCACGCTGAAAAGCGCAAGGAAGTACGTCAACGAATGGCTCCAGGCTAGGGCCGACCAGGGCCTCTCTGCCTGGACGGTGCAGCTGGAGGCGAAGGCCCTCGGCAAGCTCTATGGCATCCAGCCGGATGACGAAAATTATTTCAAGCCCCCTAAGAGAAATCGGGGAGACATCAAACGGAGCCGCGGGGACCGGGTGCGTGACCGGCATTTCTCCAAGACCAACAATGACGAGCTGATTAAATTCTGCCGGGGGACAGGGCTTCGCCGGAGTGAGCTGGGGGAGCTGCGAGGAAAAGACCTGGTTACTCGGGAGCAGATCGAGAAGGAGATCGCCCGCCTGGAGGCCGTCCCGGAGGATCGCCGAACACCGGCGGCTGAAAAACGACTTACCATGCTCCAGGACACCCGGCTGTTTCAGGGGGAGTTTTTTACCTTTGTGCGGAACGGGAAGGGCGGCAGGGCGCGCCTGAGCCCTATCATCGGTAAGAACACGGAGCAGATCGTGGAGCGGATCAGGAACACGCCGCCAGAGGAAAAGGTGTGGCAGCACGTCCATAAGAGCGCCGACATCCATGGATACCGGGCCGAGTACGCCACGGCCATCTACAAGGCCCACGCCAGGGCGATAAAAGAGATCCCCTTTGACCGGGTGAACCGGGGGACGGGGCGGCGGTATCAGAGCGAGGTGTACGTTTGCCGGAAGGACGAGGCTGGGAAGAAGCTGGACAAGGCCGCTATGCTGGTGTGCAGCAAGGCCCTGGGGCATAATCGTATCAGTGTTGTAGCCGACAACTATATTAGAGGCTTGTAAGGGGGGGATGCTATGGCGAAATTTGTAAAGGAAGGGGCTTTCGGTGGCTATAGGGATGTTCCTGGTGGCCAGTCTGACCCAGAGTGTACTCATGTAATATTGAAACTGAAGGAGTATGAAAAGCTCCTCCGGGAACAGACAAGAGCGGAGCAGGAGGCCAGGTGCGCAAAATACTGTGCTGAGAGAGCGATTGAGGAGGCAAAACGGGATGCCCGCTACACGGCCCAGAAAGCCGCTGAGGAGGCCCGGAAGATGGTGGCGGGCATGGAGTGTGCCCTGGCTGCTGAAAGGGCTGAGAGCGCCCATCAGCGGGCGCTGAACGCCAATTTGCTGCGGATATCTAGGGAGAGGGCAAACGCAGATAGAAAACTGAGGCCAAAAAAAGAGCATACCGGCTATTTGGTTGTTTTTTCAGAAGAAACAGATCATCAGTACAAAGACGGCAATCGGCGTGTAAAGAGGGTATTACTCTGGAAAACGGTAATACAGAGCCCGTATGTGGTGGATTTTCCAGAGGCGCAGATACGGAAGCAAGTCCTGGAGGAGTTGCTTCAGGAAGATGAAGATGGACACCGGTTGATTGACAGGCTAGGAATCAATGGGATTTACAACAAAGGGTATGGCAGCATGATCGAAGATCGGGAATGGTGTGCAGAGCCGGGGAAATACAACATTATGCTCAAGCCAAAATTTAAGGCAAATTTCAGAGCCGGTTATTGGGAGGTTATATGCCTCCATACTAAGCCCCTGGACGTGGTTCCAAAGGATATGAGGGTTTGTACATCAAACTAAACCTTTATCCTCCAGCTTGTCCCACAATGTCAGTTGGTCGAAACCTAACTCTTTTTCAATATCGCTTCTGATCCTCGCAGTCTCAAGGCTATTCTTAGAGGAAACACGAAACTCGACCTCTATCACCTTCCGGCCCCGCCGAATTTCCTCAAAAGCAACATCCTTATCACTGTATTGATTAATTTCCTTGACGGAGGGGACTAATACGCGTCTCTTAAAGTCTCTGTATTCTTTATACCGCTCCCCGCCAAGTAGTCGCTTCAATTCATTGACGCTGTATCGTCTCTGGTAGTCTGCCAAATCATGAAAGTGAATGCTTTTCACGAGTTCATAAAGCCTAATCGTGTACTTGCTTTTAAAGTGAAGCGTCCAAAGGAGTTCATAACTTGTAAAGTTTTGCTTCAGCTGTAATAAAAATGGCTTCATATCACTGTCAAGCCGAATCTGTATCGTTCCCGAGCCAGCGTCAATATACGGCTTCTCAATCCACCGCAACAGGGTTTCTCTTTTTTCGGCAATTTCTACCCAAAGGCTTTTGTCCGCAATTTCTTTAATCGCTGCTTTCAAATCCTGATATATCTTTCCATTATTGTCATCAATTCCACACACGCGGCAAAATTCTGCTATCGAAAATTCATACAGCTTGAAATCTTCATCAAAGGGTGTGACTTGGGATATCAGGTATAATACGATTTTCTGTTGTTGTAGAGAAAGGTTAAACCGGCTTTTCTGTATCAGGTCATTTGCCTTAGTAACGGTTTTATTCCTCAATTCCAAATATTTGTTTTCCTTCATCCCCATCACCTCATCCCTCAATATACACTATTGTGTCAAATAAGTCAATGAAGTCACAATATGCTTTTGACGTAGGATTCTTATGAACTAAACGTCACAATATGTTGAAAATTGAAAATTCCCTCTCCTGGTATCCCCGATCTCTTCTTCCCCCTCCAGTAGTTTGTCCGTACTAAAAGTCACAATTGGCTGAACCAAATGTCACGATAGTATGAACCAAATGTCACTAATACATGAACCGTTTGTCACATTAAAAGGAGGTATACATTATAAAAAAGAAAGATAAGAAAGATAAGAAAGATTTTAGAAAGATGCGGTTCTGCCGCATTCTAAAAAATACATGAAAAAAGGAACGGTTATCAATTCAAATTTGTCCGTCAGCGAATGGCAGAGGAACTACTGGACGGTAAAAAGAGATCTCTAGCGCTTGACGGGTCCCGCTGTCCACTGGCGGAGCCGTCGGCCCTTGAGGGCCATTACAGAAGAAAACCGGACATTATGTCCGGTTTTTCAGCGTGTCGAAGAAGTATTTTCGACACGCTGAGGCTTATTTGTCATCATGAAAAATAAGCCCCCTTTCGTTAAGATCAGGGGGGCAAGAAGCTGCCCCCTGTCCAGGGGCCAACCGTCCACCGTCAATGCCAACGCCAAAGAAACCATATCATATTTCGGCAACAAGCGCAAGCCCAGGAGCCGGAAGGGAAACGATTTGCCATGATGGCAAATATGAACATGTTGTGAATCATCAGGACGATTTGACACCGTGTCAAATCGTCCACCTTTAACGCTGTCCCCGCCGACCTGATAATAGGCGATTCTCTTTTACTCTTGACAAATGTGTATTTAATGCGTATAGTATTCTTGTGAGGTGGGAAACATGAAAAGGACCGATTTAATGAAACTGTTCAAAAACAAAGGCTGGTGGGTACTCCGCGAAGGGACAAACCACACCATTCTCACCAACGGGACCGACATAGAGCCGGTTCCCAGGCACAGGGAGATCAACGAGCAGCTGGCCAATGCGATTATCAAACGCCGCGGCCTGAAATAAGGGGGAGACATCATGAAAACAGCATATCCTATCATTTTGACGCCAGCAGAAACCGGCTATGTTGTGACGGTCCCGGACCTCCAGATCAATACGGAAGGGGCCGACATCGCGGACGCCATCGACATGGCGGCGGATGCCATCGGCCTTTGGGGGATTACAGCCCAGGACATGGGCAAAGTGGTCCCGGCCCCGTCTTCGGCGCTTCCCGCGTGCAATGACGGGGAGCTTGCCACATTCGCCCTTGTTGACTTCGACGCATACCGCCGGGCGAATGACATGCGAACCATTCGGAAAAATGTCACGCTTCCATGCTATCTAAACGATTTGGCAGAAAAGGCCGGTCTTAATTTCTCCCGTATCTTGCAGGACGCTTTAAAAGAAAAACTCCAAGTGAACTAAGGCGGGACCATTCCAAACAACGCCGCCCACATTATAGGGGCGGCGTTGTTTTTGCAAGCATAGAGCGAATGTACATTTTACGCACTTGCAGGGGGTTTCCCCTATCCCCATATGCCGCCAGGAACGGCCATGTTCCGCCCTGGAGCCTCCGGCCCGGCACTCTCTGCCGGAGTACTGCTACCTCTTTCGTCCCGGAGCCTGGAGGCCGCCGCCAGCGTGGAGGCCTCCAGGAGCTGGCCGGGGATAATTCGTGGAAAGCAAATGTATATTATTTCGCTTGTATTTTGCTCCTTGTTGTGTTATACTATGAGAGGTCAAGAAAGGAGCGTTTTTTATGGCACAAATTAGTTTGAGAGTAGACGATGATGTGAAACGTGGGGCTGAACAGACGTTGGCCGATATTGGGTTGAGTATGTCCACGGCTATCAATGTGTTTTTGCGTAAGGTTGCCAGGGAGGGGCGCATACCGTTTGAATTGTCTGTTGACCCCTTTTATTCTGAAAGCAATATTCGATACCTTGAGGGAATCATGCAGGATGTAAAGGATGGTAAGGCCCACTTTGCTGAGCATGATTTGATTGAGGTGGACTGATGCGGTTATTATGGGAAGATAGGGCCTGGAATGATTATCTGTATTGGCAAACGCAGGATAAGAAAATGTTGAAACGGATCAATGCGCTCATTAAGGACATTTGCAGGAGTACCTTTGATGGGATTGGAAAGCCGGAGCCGCTACGGGAAAATCTGGGTGGACTGTGGAGCCGACGCATTGATGAAACCAATCGGATTGTTTACTATGAGAAGGATGGGATTATCTATGTGGTTTCCTGTCGGGGCCATTACGATTGAGTTAAGAGGCTGACTGTGATGACACAACAGGAGTATAAGGAAAAACTTGAAAGAGGGATTGCTCAGGTTCGAGCTGGCCAGGGCATCGTAAAAACAATGGAGGAGTTAGAGCGTATGGCAGAGGAAATGAGAATTGCCCAGCTTCAGTTACCAGACCCGGCAGACACCGATCCGCACCCTCGGCTGCTCCTGGAGGGCCGGGGCATCCATGCCGGGGAGTGGTTCTCGGCCCTGTTCCCGGATGGGTGGCATGACATAACCCTGGAGGTGAGCTGGGAGCCGACCGGCCCTGGCTGCTGGTATATCTCAACGCCTGGATTTAGCGATATTTGCCCCATTGGACTGTTTGTGAAGGTATAAGATATATAACAAAATTAAGGTATATATCATATATAACAGATGTATATGAAATAAAAAGCGGTGCCTCCAGGCCTGGAG
>CAIGRU010000697.1_pt1 | contig 21137 bp, 20 predicted proteins | sample 7351341 | NCBI WGS metagenome assembly CAIGRU01
GCCGAGTCCTGGCGGCGGCTCCAGCCCCCCCAGCCGACGAACTGCATCGGCAGATAGTAGAGCGCATTGAGTGCGGCCTGCCCGTAGTTGGATGCGTTGTAGGCTATGACGGCATAGAGAGCGACATTGACGGTGCCGAATACGAAATTCCAGATGCTGCGGCGGGCGCTGAGTACGGTGCCCGTGACGCCGAACAGCAGCGCGACGGTGCCCATTATGTCGACTCTGTGCTGGATGACGGAGGAGGCGACGGCCGAGCCGAGCGTAAGGACGATTATCGTATAGTCTATCGGGCGCAGGACTCTCCTGCCGGCATCTGTTTTCATAGGTTTGCGGTTTTTGAAGGCGCTTATAATGGCTGAATCGTGATAATTACTTTCGGCATGGCGGTGCGTGCGGCGGATCATTTCCACTCCTTATAGGGATACGATCTGAGATGAGAGTTGTAGTATCGGCGGTCGCCCGTTACCTCGCGGCCGAGCCACTCGGGCCGGGGATACTCCTCGTCGACTCGCGTAAGCTCGACTTCGGCCAGTGTCAGGCCCTCGTTGTCGCCGTGGAACTCGTCGACTTCGAAGATGTGGCGGCCGACAGGCACCAGATAGCGGTGTTTGTCGATCAGGGCGCCGACGGCAAGGTGGAGCAACTCGCGCGCATCGCCGCTCGGAATCTCCGTCTCCCACTCGAAACGCGACAGACCTCCGTCGTCGGATGCCCCCTTGATAGTCAGGTAGGCGCGCTCGTCGCGTAGGCGCACGCGCACGGTGCGGCCGCCCGTGGAGCATATATACCCCTGCACGATATGCGACGAGGATACGGCTGCGGACTTGTAGTCGCCCGCCACCAGAAACTTTCGTTCGATCTCCTGTGCCATAAGATTAACGTTTTTGTCCGGCGAATCGTCTCGCCTCCGCAAGAAGCCAGTCGAACAGCGCCCGCATGCGCTCGTCGCCATATTTGACTGCGGATATTTCGGGGTGGAACTGTACGCCGAGCATGGGTCTGCCGTCTTCCGGTTCGATGACCTCGACGATGCCGTCGCGGCTTATGCCCGTCGCACGGAATCCGTCGGCCGTGCGGCGTACCGCTTGGTGGTGGAACGAGTTGGTCTTGTATCGGTCGCAGCCCATGATGCGGGCGATGCGCGAGCCGGGGGCGAACTCTACGTCATGATATCCGAGCGAGTCTTTCGCCCGCTGGCGGTGCTCGGCTCTGCGTTGCGAAGGCAGATCCTGCCACAGCGTGCCGCCGAATGCGACGTTGATGATCTGCTCGCCGTGGCAGATGCCCAGCAGCGGCAGACCTAATCTCTCGGCAAGGTATACCAGCCGCAGGTCGTAGACATCGCGCAGCGTGTCCAGATCGCCCAGACGCTCGTGGGGCGGCTCGTCCCAGAATGCCGGGTCGATGTCGTCGCCGCCGATGAGCACCAGTGCGTCGATGCGCGACAGCTGCTCGGCCAGAACGTCGGTGTTCTGCGACATGGGTATTATCACGGGAAGACCGCCGGCCTGCTCTATCGCCTCGGTATATGTGCTGCGCACGCTGTTGCGCGCCTGCTCGTTGACCGATATGCCGACTACGGGACGCATGCTGCGGTCGGGTGCCGGCAGCTCGGCCGCAAGGACCTCGCGGCGTATCTCTGCCGGACGGTCGGAGAGCTGCGCTGCGGCGGGCAGCGTGGCGAGCAGCAGAAGCAGGGTATGGAGCAATCGTTTCATACTATCTCAGGTTTTTGAGCAGCGTTTTGCGTTCGGCGTCGATGCGGTAGCTCTCGACGGCCTTCTGTATCGTTTTGCGGTGTGTCCACTCCGGGAGCCGCCGCTCGCGGATGTAGGGCAGCGTCGCATCCCATTGTTTGACCAGCGCGATGCTGAAATACCATGCCGCGGCGATACGGATGTAGTAATCGTCGCGGTCGATGTCGGCCACCCAATCGAGGTGCTGCGGATCGAAACCCTCGTCGAGAAAGAATTGCAGCAGCGTGACTATGCCGAAACGCACCGTATAGGTGTGGGACGACGAGAGCCACCGGGGTATGTATTCGATAACCCGGTGGCGATGTTTCGAAAATATCTTCGGCGCGAACAGATCGCACGTCGCCCAGTTGTCGATTCGTGGCAGGAATCCGTCGACGAGGGGCAGCACGGTGTCGATGTCGCGGCTCGACGATGCGATGATCCACGCATGTATGTTGTTCTCCTCGTAATAGCGGTGGGGCAGGTCGGCAAGGAATGCGGCGCAGTCGTCGCGCGATGCCAGCTGCCGGGCATAACGTCTGAGTATCGGCGTGCGAACGCCGATTATGCGCTGCTTGTCGAGTGCGGGCACCAGCTTCGAATGAAAGTCGCGGTAGGCCTCATCCTGCATGGCGAACAGGTCGCGTTGTATGTCGGTCATCGTCATCTGAAAAGCGGTTCTATCCAGTAATATATTATGCCCCATGCCACGAAGCGGCCGCACTTGCCTACGAGCATCCACCATGCCGAGGGCCAGAAGCGCGCCTTGAAGAAGCCGAGCACCACGGCGAAGACGTCGCCGATGAACGGCACCCATGTCAACAGCGCGAGCCATGCGCCCCAGCGCTCGACGCGCTCTTTGTAGCGGTAGACCGTTTCGGGTTTTATGCGGAACCACCGCTCCAACCACTCGGTTTTGCCGAGATATCCCACGCCGTAGGATGTGAGCCCACCGAGCCAGTTGCCTGCGGTGGCCACGACGATCGTCGTCACGGGCTGGCCCCCGGCGGCGAGCATGGCCACAAGGAGTATGTCGGAGCTGAACGGGAATATCGTCGCCGCCATAAATGCGCCGGCGAAGAGCCCGATGTAGCCGTATTCGATCAATCCCTCCATAGCTTTGAGGCAGCGGTCGCGGTGTGTTTATCGGCGGTAAAAGCCATGCTTGTTGAAGTCGTACCAAGCGTCGATATTCTCGCGCGTGTCGGCTTCGAGTGCGAGCAGCATCTCGCGGGCGAACTCTATGCCGGCCGAACCGTTGGCCGTGACTATGGAGCCGTCGGCGACGGCCTGCCGCTCGATGAAACCTTCGGGGTTGGTATAGCGCTCGCCGCCCCACAGACGGAGCTGGTCGAGCCCGTTGCCTGTGTGCGCCACGTCGTTGAGAAATCCGTGTGCCGCCATGAACGATGCGCCGTTGCAGATGGCACCTACCGTTTTGCCCTCGCGCAAGGCTCGGGCGACCAACTCTTCGACGCGTCCGGCCTCGGGCTTGTCCCAGCTCATGCCGCCGATCAGAACCAATGCGGCATAATCTTGGGGCATGCTGTCGAAGTCATAGTCGGGCAGGGTGCTGAAACCTCCGATCGAGCTTACCGCATCGGCTGTCGGTGCGACTGTCGCGGTCGTATATCGAGTATCGCCGAGCGGCGTGACGCCTGAGTTGAGCGCTGCGGCCAGAGGTGCCGCCTCCCATTCGGCGTATTTGTCGAGCAGAACGAAGAGTACATTATTTTTCATGAATCATACGGGTTTTAATCGCTGCGAAGATACTAAAAATTTTATCGGCCGCAGCGGTGCGGCATCTCTTTATTGGGCAGAGTGCGACATCATCGCTCCGTTGCGCCGCTCTCAGCAGCCGTCGCACGAGGTGTCGCGTCCGGCCTCTGTTTCGATTTCGAGCGTAGAGTGGTCGATGCCGTGTTCGGCCAGCAGATGCTTGGCGCGGCGCCGTACACTCTCCCATGATGATAGGTCGTCGACTACGAGATGTGCCGTCATGGCATTTTGGGTGGTGCTGATGCCCCATATATGTATATGATGCACGTCGCGTATGCCGTCGATGCTTAGCAGTGCCTGCTCGATCGAGGCTACGTCTATGCCGTCGGGCACGCCGTCGACGGCCAGCCTGAACGATGCCGTCAGCAGATTCCATGACGAGTAGACGATGATGCCGGCCACGACGATGCCTATTATGGGATCTATGACATTCCAGCCGGTAAGCGATATGACGATGCCCGAGACGACTACTCCTACCGATACCAGCGCGTCGAGGATCATGTGCAGATATGCGCCGCGGATATTCAGGTCGCGCTCCTTGCCCGATCTGAGAAGCCGCGCCGACAGGTAGTTGATCGCAACGCCTGCGGCGGCCGTTGCGGCGACGCCCCAACCGGCTACGGGCTGGGGATCGAGAAACCGCTCGATGCTCTCCCGGATTATGCCGACCACGGCAGCCAGCAGCAGGAGCGCGTTGAGCAGCGATATGAGGATAGATGCTTTCCGGTATCCGAATGTATATTTTGCAGTGGCTTTGCGTGCGGCGAGCCGGACGGCGATCAGGGCGAGCAGCAGCCCTGCCACGTCGCTCAGGTTGTGGCCGGCATCGGCCACCAGCCCCATGGATCCTATGCGGATACCTACGGCCACCTCGGCCAGGGCATAGGCGATGTTGATAGAGATTCCGATTAAAAGCGCCCGCGAGGCCGTTCCGACCGTCATGGCGTGCGTGTGATTGTGTTTGTGCATAATCTCGGGAGTCGGGTATAAAGTAAACTGAAAAAATATCGATGCTCGTATGAAGCAAATATATGAACATTTCTTAAATTTTTCATGGCAAAACGTAACACGGTTTGCAAATTTTGTTTAATTTTGTTAAAATTTGTTACCTGAACTTATGAAACGCATATTGGTTTTGGGCGCCGGAGGTCAGATCGGATCTGAGTTGGTGCCATATCTGCGAAAAATTTACGGTGCGTCGAACGTCCTCGCTACCGATGTCAAACCTTGCGAAGCGCTCAGCGCCGAGGGCCCGTTCGAAACTCTCGATGCCCTTGACGGTGTGCGTTACGCCGAGCTGGTGGACAAGTATCGTATCGATGCTATCTACAACCTCGTCGCGCTGCTGTCGGCTACCGGCGAGAAGAATCCGCAGCTGGCGATGCGTATCAACATGGGTGCTTTGCAGAATTCGTTGGAGATAGCCCGCGAGAAGAAATGCTCGCTCTTCACGCCCAGCTCGATCGGCGCGTTCGGCGGCGATTTCCCGCGCGACAATACCCCCCAGGATACTATCATGCAGCCCAATACTATTTATGGTGTATGCAAGGTATCGGGCGAGCTGCTCTCCAACTACTATCACTCGCGTTTCGGCGTCGATACGCGTTCGGTGCGTTTCCCCGGCATCATCTCCAACGTGACGCTGCCCGGCGGCGGAACCACCGACTATGCTGTCGAGATATATTACGAGGCCGTGCGCACGGGACGTTTTACCTGCCCCATATCGCACGACGTATATATGGATATGATGTACATGCCCGATGCGCTGCGTGCCGCGGTCGAGCTGATGGAGGCCGACCCGTCGCGACTCAAACACCGCAACTCGTTCAATATCGCCTCTATGAGCTTCACTCCCGAGATCATCTGCGAGGCCGTGCGCCGTCAGATACCCTCGTTCACTATGGACTATGACGTGGAGCCTGTGAAGGATGCTATCGCGCGCAGCTGGCCGAACAAGCTCGATGATTCGTGCGCCCGCGAAGAGTGGGGCTGGAAGCCTCAGTGGGATCTCGACTCGATGACCGTCGACATGCTCGAAGCGGTCCGCCGAAAGACGCTCTGATCCATTGCGCAGGAGATACATAAGATACATATAGCTCCGGTCATATAGTCACAGCCCTCGCAGCACGTGTGCCGCGAGGGTTTTTTGTTGCCGTTATTCGCTGCGGGAGATAGGAGGCTGAGCAATCGTTTGCTGCCGTCTGGCTTTTGAATGCGAACTTTATTTGCGAATTTGCTTTCGGATTCGGATTTTTTGTTGTAATTTTGGAAAGAACCTTAAAATATTCTATATATGAAAAAACTTCTTCTCGGTGACGAGGCGATTGCTCAGGGCGCCATAGACGCAGGTCTGTCCGGCGTATATGCCTATCCGGGCACTCCGTCGACCGAAATAACCGAATTTATCCAGCTGCACGAATCGAAGCGCGGTGCGGATGCCGCACCTATCTTTTGCCGCTGGTGCGTAAATGAAAAGACCGCTATGGAGGGTGCGCTCGGCATGTCGTACATGGGCAAGCGCGCAATGGTATGTATGAAGCATGTGGGACTCAACGTTGCCGCCGATGCCTTCGTCAACTCGGCTATGACAGGAGTCAACGGAGGTCTGGTCGTGGTTGCTGCCGACGACCCGTCGATGCACTCGTCGCAGAACGAGCAGGACTCGCGCTTCTACGGCAAATTCGCGATGATGCCCGTATTCGAGCCCTCGTCGCAGCAGGAGGCATACGAGATGATCGGCAAGGCGTTTGACATGTCGGAGAGCTGCCGTCTGCCGGTGCTGATGCGCATTACCACGCGCATGGCGCACTCGCGTGCCGTGGTCGATATTACCGAGTCTCCGCGCAGGCAGAACGAGAAGAGATTTCCGGAGGATGTACGCAGCTGGATTCTGCTGCCTGCATTCGCACGTCGCAGATATGCCCGACTCGTCGAGCAGCAGAGCGAGCTGGTGCGTCTGTCGGAGTCATCGTCGCACAATTCATACCGCCGCGGCGAGGAGCCGTCTCGCGCTGTCGTCGCATGCGGTATAGCATATAACTATCTCAAAGAGAACTGCCCCGATGGTTGTAAGAGCAGCGTCTTGAAGATCTCGCAGTATCCGCTGCCCGAGGCGCTCATCGGGCAGATGGTCGCCGACGGCGCCGAGGAGATCATCGTCATGGAGGAGGGACAGCCTGTCGTCGAGGAGATGATGCGCGGTCTGGTTCCTTCGACCGTGGCCGTAAAGGGACGCCTGACGGGCGAGCTGCCGCGCATGGGCGAGCTTACACCCGACTCGGTGCGCAAGGCTCTGGGTATGGAGGCGCTGCCGAGCCGCGAGGCCGACGATCTGATCGTGCCGCGTCCGCCCGCCCTGTGCGTGGGCTGCGGTCATCGCGACATGTACACGGCGCTGAACCAGGTGGCGGCTGAGTATAAGGATGCCCGCATATTCGGCGATATAGGATGCTATACGCTCGGCGCTCTGTCGCCGTTCCATGCGATACATGCCTGCGTCGAAATGGGTTCGTCGGTAACCATGGCCAAGGGTGCCGCCGATGCCGGACAGTGGCCGTCGGTAGCCGTCATAGGCGACTCTACCTTCACTCACTCGGGTATTACGGGTCTGCTCGATTGCGTCAATTCGCGCTCCAATGTCGTGATCGTCATCTCGGACAACCTTACAACGGGTATGACCGGCGGTCAGGACTCGGCCGGCACGGGGCGTCTGGAAGATATATGCCGCGGCGTAGGCGTCGACCCGGCGCACGTGCGTGTGGTCGTGCCGCTGCCCAAGAACATGGAGCAGATCAAGAGTGTCCTGCGCGAGGAATTCGAGTACGACGGGGTATCGGTAGTCATCCCGCGCCGCGAATGTATACAGACATTGAAACGACATGCCAAACAACAAAAAAAGCAGTAGACGTATGAAAAAAGATATAATTCTCGCCGGTGTCGGCGGTCAGGGCATACTCTCGATCGCGACAGTCATAGGCGAAGCCGCACTCGCGGAGGGGCTGTTCATCAAGCAGGCCGAGGTACACGGCATGAGCCAGCGCGGCGGCGACGTGCAGAGCAACCTGCGCATATCGTCGCAGGAGATAGCCAGCGACCTTATCCCCGTTGGCGGCGCCGACATAATAGTATCGCTCGAACCTATGGAGGCGCTGCGCTATCTGCCCTATCTGAAAAAGGAGGGCTGGATAGTGACCAGCAGCGTGCCGTTCGTCAATATAGACAACTATCCCGACATCGAGGCTCTGAGAGAGCATCTCGACCGTCTGCCCAACCGCGTGGTTCTGGACGTGGAGCAGCTGGCTCGCGAAGCCGGTGCGCCCGTGCAGTCGGCCAACATGGTGCTGCTGGGCGCCGCCGTGCCCATGCTCGACATAGAGTACGAGAAGATCGAGGCCGGCGTAAGACGTATCTTCCAGCGTAAGGGCGAGGAGGTTACGGCCAAGAATATTGCGGCGTTGCGTGCCGGTTACGACAACAGCAAAAAGTAGGGCGTTATGGATAGACCATTGGACAAACGGCTCGTCGACGATATATGTATAGCCAACGGCCTGCGCAATGCGCATGAGTTGGGCGTGGCGTCGATACGTCAGCTCGTGAGCGTCGTGTCGAATATCGAGCGCGAGACGGGCGAGCGTTACATACGCATGGAGCAGGGCGTGCCCGGACTGGATGCCGAGCAGATCGGCGTCGAGGCAGAGTGCGAGGCGCTGCGCAGGGGCGTGGGCGCCAAGTATCCGCTTATAACGGGTATCGACCCTCTGAACAAGGCAGCCAGAAGATTCATCAAGGCTTTCGTCGACATCGACATTCCGGAGGAGTGCATCGTGCCGACGGTAGGATCGATGCAGGGTGCTTTCGCAACGATACTTACATTGAGCCAGCTGCGCAAGCAGCGCGATACGGTGCTCTTCATCGACCCATGTTTCCCGGTGCAGAAGGCGCAGTGCCGCGTGCTGGGCGTAAGAGTAGAGGCGTTCGATGTCGTGGAGTATCGCGGCGAGAAGTTGGAGGCCAAGCTCGAAGAGCATCTTAGCTCGGGGCGCATCAGCGGCATCATATTCTCCAATCCCAACAATCCGTCGTGGATGTGTCTGACGGAGCAGGAGTTGGAGATAATAGGCCGCATGGCGACCCAATACGACTGCATCGCGGTCGAGGATCTGGCATATCTCAACATGGACTTCCGCGAGGATCGCAGCCGTCCGTTCGAGCCGCCGTATCAACCAACCGTCGGTCGTTATACCGAGAATTGCGTGCATCTGCTATCGTCGTCGAAGATATTTTCGTATGCCGGTCAGCGCGGCGCCGTTGTGGCGATAAACCCGGGTGTGGCCAAGCGCTGCTTCGATGATATCGGTGTCAGGTACGGCAACGACGGAGAGTTTCGCCGCAACTTCATATACTCTATCGTATATGTTCTCTCGGCCGGCGTGACCCACTCGGTGCAGTATGCCATGGCGGCTATGTTCGATGCGGCGTGCGAGGGCAGACTCGACTTCGTAGGCCATACGCGCGAGTATGCGCGGCGTGCTGCGCGCGTCAAGGAGATCATGCAGCGCAACGGTTTTCATGTGGTCTACGACAACGACTGCGGCCGCGAGGTGTCGGACGGCTTCTTCTTCACGTTCGGATATAAGGACATGACCAGCGAACAGCTTATCAACAAACTTATTTACTACGGTGTGAGCGCCATCGCCCTCGGCTCGACGGGCAGTGCGCGCGAGGGCTTGCGCGGCTGCGTATCGAACCTTACCGAGGACCAGTATGACGAGCTCGACAGACGTTTACAACTTTTCAGCCGCGATTATTGATTATGGAGAAGATAAATTACGTATCGGCCGCCGAGGCGGTCAAGTTGATAAAATCGGGCGACTCGGTATACATTCAGGGCAGTACGTCGATTCCCGAGGTGCTGGTGCGTGCTATGACCGACCGTGCCGGCGAGCTGCGCGGCGTGAAGGTCTACTCGGCATTCGCCATAGGGCGCGAGGACGCGCCGTATGCGCGCAGGGAGCTTGTCGACTCGTTCGAGGCCGTCAGCTTTTTCGTGGCCAACAATCTGCGCCGTGCCATTCGCGAAGGTGTCGCGCAGACTATGCCGGGCTTTCTGGGCGAGATACCTTTCCTGTTCCGCAGCGGTCAGGTGCCTCTGGATGTCAGCCTGCTCAATGTCTCGGAGCCCGACGAGGATGGATACTGTTCATACGGCATATCGGCCGACCTGGCCGTGTCGGCCGTAGAGTGCTCTAAGACGGTCATAGCGCAGGTCAACCGTTATATGCCTCGGACGTTCGGCGATCCGGTCATCCACGTCTCAAAGATCGCAGCACTGGTGCGCGGCGACGAGCCGCTGGTGGAGCTGCCGACGGTCGTGCCCAACGATATCGAGCGTCGCATAGGACAATATATCGCCGCCGAGATACCCGACGGAGCGACGATGCAGATCGGCGTGGGCGGTATACCCAATGCCGTATTGGATGCCCTGCACGACCATAAGCATCTGGGACTGCACACCGAGGCGATGACCGACGGCGTGGTGCCGCTTATCGAGAAAGGCATTATCGACAATTCGCAGAAGAAGATCCTGCCGGGCAAGTCGGTGGCATCGCTCGTGTTGGGCAGCCGCCGTCTGTACGACTATCTTGACGGCAACCGCGATGTTGTGATCCGCGACGTGGCATGGACGAACGATCCTGCCATTATACGCCAGAATCCCCGCGTTATGGCCGTAAACTCGGCTATCGAGGTCGATCTTACGGGACAGATATGCGCCGACTCGATCGGCGAGACGATATTCTCGGGTGTCGGCGGCCAGCACGACTTCATGTACGGCGGCGCCTTGTCCGAGGGAGGCAAGTGCTTCATCGCTCTGCCGTCGATGACCGGCAAGGGGTTGTCGAAGATAGTGCCGACGCTGGCTCGCGGAGCGGGTGTCGTGACTACGCGTTTTCAGGCGCAGTACATCGTTACGGAGTACGGTGCGGCGTATCTGCGCAACAAGAATCTGGCGGAGCGTGCACGCGCCCTTATCGGTATCGCGCACCCGTCGGTAAGAGAGGAGTTGGAGCGCGCTGCAACCGAGCGCTTCGGCATCGGGTTCCTGAGGACGCGATAGCGGCTTCGGCCTAATGCCGCCGCATATAATGCCTTACCCCTGCTGCATAGTGCGGCAGGGGTAATCTTTTGTGTCCGGTGCAGAGCGTCGGCCGCTCGGCCGGGATCAACGTTGTCCGGGAAAGGATTCGACAAATCGGATCGTGAAGTCTTCGAAGCTCGTAACGAAGCGGATGCTGAAATCCTCGTGCGACGTGACTATTTGCCAGCGTCCGCATCTGTCGGGAAAACTCTCGACTATCTTTACGTCGAGGTCGGGAAACGCATCGACTACTCGAACATTGAAGTCGGCATCGGCATCCACGATTTTGACACGTCCGTACAGACGCTTTCCCTTGCATTTGCAATCCTCGATCGGGGCGGCCGATATGAATGCAGCGGCAACCGCAAGAAGCACGATAAAAGTAGATAGCCGTTTCATAATGTCTGATTCGATTGACCGTAACCGTCTGTGCAGGCGTGCGGATATCTATTGCAGATGCGTCCGTCAGTCCTTTTGCGGGCGGTTGAACAGATGCTCCATAAGCATGACCGCGATTACGCCCATGGCGAAGCCGTTGCCTATGAGGGGACGGATGATCTCCGGTACGGCTGCGGCCGGAAGCGAGGTGCACAGCAGTGCTATCATTATGGGAATACTCAGCGTGAGGGCATCGCCGAAGGTGGCGGCGGCGCCTGTCGAGCGCATCATATCGAATGATGCCGCGAGCTGCGTACCCATAAGGTAGAGCAGCACCGAACCGATGACGGGATTGGGTATATGCGACAGCAGCCAGATAAGGTGCGGCGACAGCGCGCACAGTATCAGGCCTACGGCCGCAGGCAGCAGGGCATGGCGCGAGGCGCACGACGACGAGGCGATGACACCGGGGCTCATCGAGTAGTTGACCGGGCCGAGTACTCCGAGCGACCCTGCGACGATGTTCATCGCGCCGGTAATGCAGACTCCGCGACGCAAGCGGCTCGGCATCCGGTCGGCCTGCAACATGGCGCCGAGCGACTCTATTGAGCCGATATCGTTAATGAGCAGTGCCGTGTAGCAGAGTATGAATGCGAGCACCAGTCCCGGGTCGAAGACGAAACGGTCGATAAAAAGCGATACTTGCGAGTAGTCGCTTTCGACGACGATCGCAGTGGGGTAGAGCATGTAGTATATTGCGCTGCCGACGACCAGTGCGACGGGAATGGTAAGGCTTTTCCACACTCCGCGCAGCATGCGGTTGGCCACGACCATGGCGGGAGTCGCCATAAGGGCGAACAGAAGTCCGAAGGTGTGAGGCGAGTCAGTCCCGGCGGCCGGAGTGAATACGAGCCCCGATATGGTGGGGGCGAGCGTGAATGCTATGAGCATCAATATCACGACGACGATACGGGGCGTGAACAGCCTGCCCAGTCGTCTGAGCGCACCCAGAGCACCGAGCAGCGTCACGGCAACGCCGCCGCATATTATCGACGAGTATATGGCATCGACGTCGGCTTCGGCGCGCAGCGAGGTAATGACACCCACGAGCAGTACGGCGGCGGGTCCAACAAGCGGCATGCGATGTCCCCAAAGGATCTGTATGATCGTCGTGATGCCGGTTACGGCGAACATCTTCTGCGAGAAAAACATCTTTTCGGCCTCGCTGCCTGTTGCGACGAACGTGCTTGTGGCGACGACGGCCACGGCCAATACGAACCATTGCAGCGCGTATGCCGGCATCTGTCCGACGGGCGGACGATCGTCGAGGCCGTATTTCAGATTCATATCTTGTCGTATTTGTGTTCGAGGAAGTAACGCTGCGACTTGACCAGATTGCGCGAGTGAAGCACCAGAGTCTTAGTCTCGTTGAGAATGGTCAGATAGAGCATCGACGCCTTGGTCGAGGTCTCTTTATGCTTGATGCGCAGCAGCTGGTTGGCCGTGGCCTCGGATATGTTCTCGAACAGCTGGTCGCGAAGCTCCATTATCAGATCCAGATCGCCGAAGTCGTTGCGTTGCAACATTATGTTGATATGCGAGAATATCTGCTCCACGTCGTCGTTTATGTGCATCAGATCGTCGATCTGCTCCTTGGACATACCCTCGTGGTTGTTGTCGATATGCTCGAAGCAGGGGCGCGTGATATGGATCAGCGACTTCGATATCTCGCTCAGATAGTCTACCACCTGCACGTAGTACTGCGCCGCGTTGATCTCGTACTCCTTCATTCGGGCTATCGTGGGCATGATCTCGTACTTGCGCTCCTTGGAGCGTTCGTATATCTCGTTGGACTGCTGCACCACCTCCTTCAACGCCTTGCGGTTCTCCTTGAAGGTGGCGATCAGCGTGCGGTCGTATATCTTGGTAATGTTGCGCATGGTGTCGATCACGTCGGCGACGCCGATATTGATAGCGTCCTGTGCGGTCTTGACCACGGGTTTGCTCTCGGTGGTTTGAGCGGCCTTGCGGTTCTTTTTGAGGTTGCTCCTCAGCAGCAGCCAGCCGCACAGCAGCGAGACGCCGTAGATTGCCGCATCGCCGCCCTTGACAAGCGTAAAGCCGACTACGAAAGCGATGAGCATTGCGCCGAAACCGGTGATGAACCAGCCCGAAACGACGGTAAGCACACCCGATATGCGGTATACGGCACTCTCGCGACCCCATGCTCTGTCGGCCAGCGACGAACCCATAGATACCATGAAGCATACGTAGGTGGTCGACAGCGGCAGTTTGAGCGATGTCGCTATCGAGATCAGAATCGATGCCGTAGTAAGGTTGACCGTCGCGCGGATAAGGTCGTATGAACCGCCCTCGCGCTCCTCGTCGGTCAGCGGCTCGAAGCGCTTGGCGATCGCGTGCTGGATGCGTTGCGGCATGATCTGCTCGTAGGCCGAGTTTATGGCCATAGCCATGCGCACCAGACCGCGCGAAGCGTTGGTGGCGCCGTACTGCTCTCCGCCTTCGTCCTGCGACGAGAGCGACAGCTCGGTCTTGCTGACCGACAGCGCGCGCTTCGACGTCCACAGAGTGACGATCATTATAAGACCAGCGCCGAGGAGGAGCAGCGGATCGGCCGAGGCCTGATTTTCCAGAAAACTCATGTTGTCGAGCATGCCGCCGTTGGCGCTCGCCTCGCAATATGATTCATAACCGGCGACCGGAACGCCGATGAAGTTTACCAAGTCGTTGCCGGCGAATGCCAGTGCGAGGGCGAAGGTGCCGGCGAGAATATTGACTTTAAGGATGTTGACCTTGAACATCTGCGCGAAGTAGAGCAGTATGCTGCATACGACCCAAATAGCGGCCAGCGACAGCAGCAGATTCTCGTCGATGAACTGGATGACGGGATTGTCGTGCAGCATGCCTTTGAGACCCTTGAACAGAGCGAAGTAGACGATCGCCGTGAACGATATGCCGCACCACAATGCGCCGAAGCGGCGGAACATAGGCTTGTAGCGGAACGAGAAGAGCAGGCGCGAAAGGTACATTACGAATGTACCGCACGTGAATGCGAGCACGACCGACAGCAGAATACCCGCCACGATAGTAAGCGCGCCGCCCGACTTGATGCAGTCGGCCATTTCGTTGGCCGGATTGAGCCACGACACGGCTACGGCCGAGCCCAGAAGGCAGAATACCAGCGCCACGGTGGTCGACGTGGGCAGACCCATGGTGTTGTATATGTCCAGCAGGATGATGTTGGCGAGCATGACCGACAGATATAGGATCATCACTTCGCGGAACGAGAACATGCTCGGATGAAACATGCCGCTTCGTGCAACCTCCATCATGCCGCTCGAAGTGGCGGCGCCGACTATGATGCCTATGGAGGCGACGGCCATGATGATCTTCAATGATGCGGCTTTCGAGGCTATGGCCGAGTTGAGAAAGTTGGCCGCATCGTTCATCACACCGATGAAGAGGCCTGTGATGGCGAGAACTACCATTACGGCCAACATGAAAGTATAGATGAATTCCATCGCAGTTAGTTAGTAGTTTGTACTATGCGCGAACAAAAATAACACATACGCCATGATCGGCCAAATGCGGTATATATTGTTAATGATTATTTAACATACGGCGTGAGCCTGAGCTGCCGGCCGGGCTGTTTTGCGGATGCTGCCAACGCGGATAGTCTTGTAACTGCGTGATATGGGACGAGGGACTCCCTGATCTGCCGCGATTCCGGATGCCGTGTTCGTCCGAAAGTTCTATCATCTTAGAACGAAATACCCCCGCCGCGTTCGCGGCGGGGGCAGATGATAATGTTTAATCGGGCAGTCGCCTCATTACCTGCCGATAAGGCTCAATGCCTCGACCGGATTGTCGGTGGTAATGTAGTCGACGTTGTGGTCGATGACCCACTTCAAGTCCTCGGTCTTGTTGACGGTCCAGACATTGACCGTGAGTCCGAGCTTGTGAGCCTCGTCGATCCACTTCGGGTTCTTCTTCAATACGTCGAGTTTGTAGTCGAGTCCGGTATAGCCTGCGGCATGGAGATACTTGGGTTTCAACGTGCCGTTAAGGTAGGCCACCTTGGTGCCTGCCGGTGCCAGACGTATCAGCTCGTTGCATACATGCTCGCGGAAGGCGATATACTCCACGCGATCCTGCAACTTGTGGCGCTTGACCGCATCGAGGACCATCTTGACGACCTTAGTCTCTATCTGCGGCGTATCGTGGTCCTTGATCTCGATGATGAGCTTGCAATTGCTGTCCTTGGCCGTTTGGTCGAGATACTCGTCCAATGTAGGTACGACCTCTCCGTTCTCCAACTTCTTCGAACGCAGCGTAGCCAGGTCGCTCTTCTGAACATTGAGACGGTCGGGCTCGTTCTTCTCGCCGAGCCACGGACCGTGGATAACGACGAGCTCGCCGTCGGATGTAAGGTTGACATCGCACTCCGAGCCGTATACGCCCAGCTGCTGTGCGTTTTCGAGTGCTGCCAGCGTGTTGCGTGCCGCACCCTCCTTGGCATGATAACCGCGGTGTGCTATTACCTGAGGCTGAGCTTGCAGCGACACCACCGCCAAGAGTGCGGCGGCGACAGTGATGATTTTTTTCATAGTAAAACAGTTAATAGTAATTCAGTGGGACAAATATACGCATAAGCGAGGGCAATGCCAAATTTATTTGAGCATTGCCGAGCGGAAGTATATTCGACGATGTCAAAAGTACGCAAAGTCGGGGGTAAAAGCAAACTTGTTTGCATTCTGACTCCCGGGAGCCTATTCCGCGCAGCCGATAAACGGAACGCCGGGAGCGATAGCATACGTTCAGACGTATTGCCTTGCCCCCGACGTTCCGGTGTGCCGCAGATGTTACTCTCCGAAATACTCGTTGAGCAGATATGCCAGACGGTAGCCGGCATTGCGCATCTGTATGTCGACCAGTTCGTGCGACAATTCGACGGTGTTAGGGTCGAGCGTCTCGGTATTGACCGGGTTCCACCGGTATATGACTGCGTTGTTGTCGGCGCAGTCGCGAACCCAGTCGTAGAGCGAGCCCGACTGTATCTTCTTTATCTCGCGTCGCTTGCATGTGTCGATGCGCTCGGCGACCTCTTCGGCCGACATCTCGCCGTAGATCAGCTCGGGCATCTTGTCGTAGACGCTGTGGAACGACTTCTGCGGTTTGCCGTTGAGCGTACACTCCCAGAAGCAGCGCGGCCCGGGGAAATACGAATGGGTCGGGCAGTGCATGTCGCCTACGAAGTGGAGCAGCATGCGCAGATTCATCACGACGGTAGAGTCGTTGAGTTCGCGGTAGCGGGCGAGGTTGTAGTCGGCGATCTGCAAGGCGCGTATGGCGTCGCCCTGTTTGAGACGGGCGTTGGGATTGTATTCGTGGTTCTCGTCGACGTTGTAGACATGCCATGCCGTTGTGTAGTCGATGCCCTTGTCGCGGCGGTGGTGGTCCATCCATACGGCATCGGTTATCAGATCGTAGGGCATGTAGCGTGCGATGTTGCGTTTGGCCTTGTCGGTCAGATGACGCTCGGCCACCTTGATTACGACCTGATGTCCCAGACGTCCCCATGCGCCGGCCTGCTGCTGGCAGAGTATGCAGAGGGATGCCGCTAAGAGTAGAAGTTTTTTCATTTTGGATATGTTTTTAGTTAAAATAGTCTCAAAACGCAATCAAAGGTAATAAAAAATAATCGGTTTGCAACGATATCCGGATATTATTGCATATACATCCGTAATTTCACTGTATTTGACTTCGTCGAATATACTCCCGCTCGGCAAAATGCAAGTAAACTTGCTTTTGCGCTCGCTTATTTCTATATTTGTATCAGAAATTATTTCGACTGACATGTGGCAAACGATCGACGATAGTATTATAGCTGCCAGCGATTTCATAGGCGGTTATCCTCTCTTTACGGTATTGATAGGCGGCGGACTGGTGCTGCTCGTATATTCGGGTTTCGCGCCGTTCAGATATCTGGGACGCTCCGTCGCGGCGCTGCGGATGAAGGATAACGGTACGGCGGGGCAGATATCGTCGTTCGAGGCTCTTATGGGTGCCGTGGCAGCCACTATCGGTATGGGCAATATCGCCGGTGTGGCCATAGCGCTGAGCATGGGCGGTCCCGGCGCGATATTCTGGCTGTGGGTAAGCGCTGTCGTCGGCATGGCCACCAAGTTCTTCGAGGGTACGCTGTCGCAGATGTATCGCGGCCGCGACAGCCGCGGCGAATTGCAGGGCGGACCTATGTACATGATCGTCGAGGGACTCGGGCGCAAGTGGCGTCCTATGGCCGTGTTTTTCTCCGCTATGGGGCTGGTCGGCACTCTATGCCTTTACCAGTCTAATCAGCTCGTGGAGTCGATCGACACGGTATTCTTCGCATCGCAGGGCGAATCGCTCTCGACGGTGGGGCGGTTGTGCTTCGGCATCGGCATCACGGTTGTCGTCGCAACCGTCATCCTCGGGGGCATAAGGCGCATAGCGCGTCTCGCTACGCGCATGGTGCCGATGATGATAGCCGCATATTTCATGCTGGTAGTCTATATCGTTGCGACGCATCTGAGCGAAGTGCCCGACGTATTCGCCGCTATATTCCGTGAGGCGTTCTCGCTCAGGGCGGGCATAGGCGGTCTTTTGGGCGTTGCGCTGATAGGTGCGCGGCGTGCGGCCTCGGTTAACGAAGCGGGTGTCGGAACGGCCTCGATGATGCACGGCGCATCGCGTACCTCGGAGCCCGTTCGCGAGGGCTTCGTCGCCATGCTCGGCCCGCTGCTCGATTCGGGCATAGTATGCACCCTTACTGCCACGGCGATATTGCTCACGGGCGTTTACGATGTCGAGGGTGTAAAGGGGCTGAATATCGCCCTCAATGCCTTCGATGCCGCCATGCCGGGCGTTGGCGGTTATCTGCTGCTGGCGATAGTGGTGGTGTTCGCATTCTCGACGATGTTCTCCTATTCGTATTACGGCACCAAGTGCGCATCGTTTCTGTTCGGTGCCGGGAGTGCGAAGTATTATAACCTGTTCTTTCTGGCGATGCTCGTTGTGGCGGCCGTGATACCGCTCCATACGGTCGTGGCCGTAATAGACATGTCGTATGCCCTAATGGCGCTGCCTACGATGTTCACGCTGCTGCGGCTGGCGCCCAAGGCCAAGCGTGCGCTTCGCGATTATATCGGCAGATACGACCGGTAGAAGACGTCGTCGGATCCGCGCCGCTGTCAGGGCAGAATCCTTTGCATATAGATGAAATAAAGCCGCATTCGGATCGCTCCGCGTGCGGCTGTATATAGTCGAAATCGACAGTATGTTATTTCTGCTCGTTGAGAATGCGCATGGCAGCATCGAAAATCGTAGTATCGTCGAGTGTCACCACACCTCCGTCGGGGCCCTGCTCTATGTGGATGCCTGCTCCCGCCTTGGCGTCGAGATGCTTGCCTCCGAAGTAGTTACGGACGGTCTCTACATCGATACCCAACTCGTCTGCTATGCGCTGCGAGCTGCCGCTGGGCAACTTGTCCTTGATGCGGCGCAGTTCGTTAAATGTGATAATCATAACTCTGTAATTATTAGAATTAGTATAATGTTGTTTCCCACTACTAAGTTAGGATTTTTTTTGAATACGGCCAAATATATTGCCAAAAAATTATAAAAAAGGAGGTTATCGTGAAATAACCTCCTTTTTGTCTGCCGCAGTTGAGCTTTACTCCTTGTCCTTAGGCTCTATGTATATCTGGAACAGCATAGGTGCGTAGGGCAATATCTCGGTATTGGTCGAGACGACGGTAACCGCATTATCGTCTTCGGTGGTGTCGTATATATTCCCGTAGAAGTAGGGGTTATAGCCGTAATATCCCATATTGTACATGCCGCCGTAAGAGGTGCCGTAGTAGGAGTTCATATACTGCATGTAGTTGTAGTAGTTGAGCCAGTCATATGAGTTCGAGGTCGATGATGAAGACGACTTCGTGGAGCCCGTCTTTCCTACGATGCCGTAAGCGTATGTAGAGACGGTCAGAATCGATGCCCACTGTCCCAGACGCATCGTAGGCAGCGAATAGTTCCACGCGAGGATACAATTGTTCTCGGCATCGTCCGTCGTGTCGAACGTCAGCGCCGAACCCTCCGACTTGACCTCGCCGTAGACTATGCGCTTTACCTCGTCGATGTTGGTGTCGACGACATAACCGTCCAAAAGGCGCGTTATGTACCATACGTTTGCCTTGTCGATGCTTATGAGCGAGTCGGTCGTGAGCACCTCGTCGTATGTTATGCCCTTGCCGAATCGCTCGACCAGAGCCTCGTTGATCTCCTTGTCGATAGTCGACATCGGTTTGTCGGCGTAGATCTTGCCGCGCGAATATAGAGTCTGTCCCGGGAACATCATCGTGTCGGCGCCTATGGCGTTGAAGTCGAACGTATCCTCGGCCGGCGTATAGGCGTAATTGACATAGAGCTGCGCCAGCGTGTCGACCGGACGGTGCCACCTGCCGTCGAAGAACTCCAACGGACGGGGATCGATCTCCTCCTCCTCCTCCTTGTCGCCGACCTCGCCGCGCGTCAGCATGCGGCGATAGGATTTCTCGGTCTTGTCGGTCTTGTCCTTGGCATGCTCCGAGCAGATGCCGCCGTTGATATCGGCGAACGAATCTACATGGTTGCCCTCATATGCCACCGGATTGTTGGTATGGCCGTAGAGCGTCATTTCGACGATCATGGGTTTGTTGCCGTCGAGCGAGTACTGACCCTCGTAGCCTCCGTCGCCCGTTATGCCGGTGCCGCTGCCGACGACCGTCGACGGCAGATAGAGACGCATTTTGGTGCCGTAACGCGCCGAGTAGCTCTTGCCGCCTATGTTGAGCTCGTTGAATATGGCCAGATAGGTGCCCTCCATCAACGTATGGCTGTCCTCGCCGCTGAAACGGTAGTAGGGCACGTAGTGGGTGTATTCGGTATACGTACCCTGCTGCATGGCCGTGGCGTCGTTGCGCGATATGCAGACGTTGCCTTGCAGATCGCGGCCGGTAAAGTCGTACCATACCCATGCCGATTTGCCGGCTACGGGAATAGAGTCGGCGCAACCCTCGTCGAGTATTTCGACGTAGTAGCCGCCCTTCTCCTGATAGTTGTCTTTCAGATCGGGGCGATACTTGTCGATCCACGCCGCGAGCGCCATCTGTTCGATCTGGGGAAAGTCTGCCGACGGCTCCTCGACGCACGATACGAGTATCGCAGCCAGCGAGAGAATCAATGTCGGAACCTTGAACGGATATTTCATATTTACAGTTTAATTCCTTTCGTTTACCTTAATGATCGTGAAATACCATGCCACCGGCGACTGGTATGGCACCGTACCTATGGTCATGTCGTCGTAAGCCATCGTGAAGGTCATGTATACCTCGACGATATCTCCCTCCCGACAACCGACTAACGACGATTCGATGCCTTTTATTATATTGGTCGAGCCGACGGTTACCGCAAGCGGTTCGGTCGTCCATTCGTATGAGGTGTCGAGTCCCGCCTGCCGAAGGGCTTCGAGCGAGTCACTGTCGTTGGTGGCATATATGTTTTCGGCCTTTACCGTCTTGAAGTCGAAGACGTAGGCCGTATAAACCAGCTCGACGCTATCGCCCCACGCGACTTCGGTGCGCTGGTCGCGACCCTCGTCGTACATGTTGGTTATGTAGCGGTAGGCCGAGTTGCCGAAAACTGAGTAGTACTGCGGATTCTCTTCGAGCGACGAGTCAAGCTCGGATTCGGGTATCAGCCTCGGCGAGTGCGTCGAGCCCAGATACGAGGCCATAGAGGTCTGTTGGCGCGACAGAATGCCGTCGCTGTCTTCGCTGCAAGAGGCTAAGAGCACCGCCGCCGTGGCGAGGAGTATCGTTGCTACCTTTTTCATATTCATACAATCGTGCAAATTTAAGCAAAAAATTCGCAATAAGCAACCATAACCTCCCAATAGCGTCGTCGGAATGCGAAGATTGCCATGCCGATTGCACGATTCATTACATAAACGCCCGCCGCACCGTGTGAGATATGTCGTCGGGGAGATTTTTTTCGGGGCAGAGATT
>CAIGRU010000706.1_pt1 | contig 20954 bp, 26 predicted proteins | sample 7351341 | NCBI WGS metagenome assembly CAIGRU01
TTGAGCCTGGCGGCCGTCAGCACCGCGTCGGGGTACTCGTACCTGGGCAGCTCGCGCCGCCTCTCGCGGCGGAAGTCCGCCACGGCGCGGGCGATCGCCTCGTTCAGGTCGGGGGCCGACCGCGCCCGCCACGGCTCCATGTTGGTGACGAAGCTGGTGTTCACTTGGGCCCCGTTCTCATACTCCACCGCCGCGCCGGCGCACACGGCGCAGACGCCCTCCTGGCGCAGCAGGCCGAAAACCGTGAGCGCCGGGGCGAACAGGAAGAAGTCGATGCCCCGCGCCATATAGAATCGCACGATCCGGGCCAGGATGGAGAACGGCGGGTTGTCGACCACGGCGCAGCCCTCCGGGTACGGGTGGCGCTCGTAGTCGCCGCCCGGGAAGAAGGGCCTCACGATCTCGCGGCCGGCAAGGCCGTACTCGGCCGCCGCCCAGTCCAGGACGGCCCGGTACACCTGCGGCGGCGTGTAGCAGTCGTCGGTGGTCTTCTTCGGCTTGAACTTCTCCACGAAGCCGTCGTAGTCCTCGAACAGCTCCTTCGTCTGGGATGTGGCGCCGCCCTTTCCCATTCCGCACCTCCAAAAAGAAAAGGCCCCGGCTCTGCGAGCCGGGGCGGTTGATCGATCTGCCGCCGCGCTTTCTACAGGCAGAGCAGCTTGCGCCACGTGTCGCGTCCTGCGATGCCGTCGGACGCGATGCCCGCGGTCGCCTGGAACTTGCGCACCGCGCCCTCCGTGCCGGGGCCGAAGTCGCCGTCCGCGCCGCAGCTACCGCAGGAGTATCCCAGGGAGACGAGGCGCTGCTGCATGAGCTTGACGATTGCGCCCTTGCCGCCCCTGCGCAGGGTCGGGCAGCCGGCCAGCGTGTCGGGGCCGGGGATGCCGTCCACGGCCTGCTTGCTGCGGCCGGCCTTGTTGCAGGCGTCCTGCAAAGACCTCACCCACGCGGCGCTCGGCTTGGCGACCTTAGCGCCGGACGAGGGCTTGGGTTTCGGCTTCGCGGCCGCCGCCAGGTTGGACGCCCCCTCCACCACCACGTTCACGTGGCGGCTCGGGTTGAGCTGGATGCAGCCCTTGGGCTTCTTGCCGTACTTCCCAAGCAGCTCGGCTTTGGTGTAGGCCTTCCACCCCGCCGCGACGAAGGCCGCCTTGAGGTTGCCGGTGTACACGTCCTTGGAGATGTGGGCCTTGCCGAGCTTGAGGCGCTGCACGCACGCCTCGCCCAGGGCCGCCACGCCCGAGGAGCAGTCCGACTCGCAGTCCTCCTTGATCGTGCCCACCACCCACTTGTTGCGCTTCAAGGCCTCGTAGAACGTGGTGCGGTGCCCCTGGCAGTAGCCCACGTGGTCGTTCCTGGCCCCGTTGACGGCCATGCGGGCCATGAGGTCGTTCACCTTGTCGTTGGGGTGCACCAGGAACACGCTCTGGCCGAAGTCGTAGTCCTCTCGGACGTACCACTCCGTGCCGGACTGGTCTCCGGGCTTCCCCCCAGAGTACTTGCCGCGCTCGTCGTGCCCGCAGTTAGCAACCTTCGTCATTACTCCGCCTCCATCTCGTCGTCGCCGTCGTACATGGGGCTGTAGCCCCAGTCATCGTCGTCTTCCGTTACAACGGTCTTCCAGTCATCGGCGCCCGTTTTCTCCGCCGCCTTTTCCAGGTCGTGGGGCTTCAGCCGCTTGATCACCGGCAGCTCGGCGATGTCCGGGTTGAGCACGCACAGGTTCTCCAGAATGGAGACCACCTCGGTTGCCGCTACGAATGTGCACACCGCGCCCACTGCGGGTATCTGCGGCACGGACACCCCGATGCCAGACACCTCCGCATTGAGCCACACGCTTCCGACTTCCCATACGGCGGCAAGGGCTACGAGGCCGTAGAACCCCGCCTTGTGCCAAAGGCCTTCGCGCATCTTGCCGGACTCCACGGTGCTGTCCTTCGCTGCGCCGCCGAATCCTGTGAGGATATCGAGCACCATCAGAACTGTGATCACGGCGATGGGATGCCAGTCGATCGCTGCATCCATGGGTCTCCTTTCTCTCGCATCTCCTTACGGCCCGATACTATGGTTCGTGTCGCAAAGCAAACAGAAGGAGGCCCCCATGAACCCCGCATCCCTCACCATCGGGCAGATCGCCCTGGAGCACTACCTGCCGGCCAAGAGGTCGCGCCGCCGCACCAACACGGTTGACGGCTACGAGAGCAGCATCAGGCTCCACGTGCTGCCCCGCTGGGCGGGCGCGACCATCGCGGCCATCGACCCTGACGAGGTGCAGGCCTGGGTTGACGACATGGCCAAGGAGTGCGGCCCCGGGGGCGCGTGGAAGGCGTACAAGTGCCTGCGCCAGATCGTGCGCTGGGCGCTCGCCAAGTGGCGCATGAGGGTGTGGGACCCCACCCAGCACGTGGAGAAGCCCCGCGTGCCCGCCTACCGGCCCGAGACGCTGACGCACCGCAGGCTGAAAAAGCTCATACGCGGCATGGTGGGCTGCGAGGTGGAGGCCACGGTCATCCTCTCGGCATCGCTGGGGCTCAGGCCCGGCGAGAGCTACGCCCTCAAGTGGGAGCAGGTCAACTGGCGCACCGGCCTCGTGCCCATACGCGCCACGCTCCAGACGACATCGGACGGCACGCGCGAATGGCCGACCAAGACCGCCAAGGGCGAGCGCGACCTGTACCTGCCGCCCTGGGCCTTGGACAGGCTGCACCAGATATGGGTGGGGCGGGGCCGCCCCAAGGGCCGCGTGATCGGCGAGCTGACGCCCGCACAGGCGTCCTACCGGGTGCGGCGGTGGATAAAGACCCACAAGTTGCCCAAGATCACCATGCAGAACTTCAGGCACACGTTCGCGACCCTGGCCGCCGACCTCGTGCCCATCAACGACCTGGCGGGGATGCTCGGGCACAGCGACATCGGCACGTGCTACCGCTACTACATCGCGCTTACCCGCGCCAAGGTGCTCCGCGCCCAGCGCAAGCTGTCCCGCCGCATACTCGGCAAGACCTGCGACGACATGTACAGGGGCATCCAGCTGACCCCCGCACCCGTGGAGCTGCCCATGGCCGCGTAGGGCATTGCTTGTCCCGGAAAGCCTACACCGTTCCGTTCAAGGTCGCTGCAGGCAGCGGAATAAGCACTTTTGGCGTGGGCGTGTACGTTGTCGAGGACGGCGGAACGGCGTATGCGCACGGAGACTTCGCAGGGCCTCAGCTGAGAAGCTGGACGCAAGTGGCCGAGGGGCTTCCGACCCCCGTGAACGGCTTCGCCTACCACCAGCTCGGTACCCACGACAACGCTGGGTACCACCCCGCGAAGGTTCGCATCTCCGGGGGCAAGCTGGAGGTCAGGGCGGAGAGTGGCCAGTTCAATGCCGACACATCGTTCTCCTATCCGATCGTTTGACATTGCTTGTCCCGGCGCCCGTTCGCAGTGCAGAACGTCACCCGCAGAATCAGCGCACCCGCCAATAGCTACGGGGAGTTAAGCGTAGATCCGCCCGTCGTGGAGGGTTACACCTACCTGGGGCCGATCGGCGTGAGCAACGGGCTGACCTCGAGCCTCGTGCTGTTCTCTTTCAACCCGGCCGCCGTCGGCTTCAGAAACGTAGACTCGGTCGCGTCCTCCGGAAACATCGCACTCACGCTGCTGTACGGCCGCACCGGCTCCTAGGGCATTGCTTGTCCCGGAAAACGAAGAGCATCCCGTACAGTATCGCCCCGGGAAGCGGCATTACGTCCAACGGAAAGATCTCGTGCACTGAGATCGGCGGCGTGGCCTACCTGCACGTCGACTTCACCGGAGGCAAGACCGACCAGTGGACGCAGGTCGCCACCGGGGTTCCGGTGCCAGCAGCCGGATACTCGTACATCCAGGTCGGCACGCAGGACTTCGCCGGCTACTGCCCCGCGAAGCTCCGCATCGCCGGAGGCAAGCTGGAGGTCAGGGCGGCCGGTGGGACGTTCACCGTGGACACGGTGGTAAGCTACCCCACAGCCTAGGCATTGCTTGTCCCAGAGAAACGAGGTGGCCGCGAACACTGCCAACGCCACCCACAAGATCGAGCAGGTGCGCATCTACCGCGACGGGCACACCGTGCACGTGTCGGGGCTGATCACCTGCGTCTACGCCCATACCGGCGGGTACGAGCAGGTACTCACCAGCCCCGCGCTGCCCGCGCCCTTGGCCGGCATCGTGTACTGCGACACGCCGGCAGGGCACCTCGCCATCGAGGAGGGCCGCATCAGGGTGCACGGGGGCACCGTGGGCACGTCGTGGCGCTGGCACGACTCCTACGCCGCGTAGGGGTCACACCAGCGGCACGAGCAGAGTGTCGGCCATCGCGCTGCCGGCGGCAGATTGCAGGTTGTAGACCCGCAGCAGGCCGTCGGCGTTGGCGTAGGCGCGGGCGGTGTAGCCCCCTATCTGGGAGTCCATGTAGAGGGTCCTGCCGGGCCTCATCCCCTCCGGGAGGGTGGCGAGCTCCGTCCACTCCCGCGGCGCGAAGTTTTTCTGAACGTCGACCAGAACCACCGCGAACATACCCGCCCTGGCCGCCATCACGCCCTCGGAGATGGCGATCCAGTCTTTCTGGGACAAGCAATCACCTCTTAACCCACGTCACGGTGTTACCGCTCAGGATGCAGCCGCCCCAAACGTTGGACCCGGAGTCAACGGCGACGTAGTAGCCGTAGACTCCGAATGCCCTAAAGGAGCGGTCCGTGGGCTTGTTGTAGGGGAACTCTCCCCCTCCCCATACTCGAACCGGGGACAAGCAATCCCGGGTTGCCTCGTCGAGCTTGGCTTGGGTGATGGTGCCGTCGGCTATCTGGGCGGCGGTTATCGCATTATCTGCGATCTTGTCGGCGGTCACGGCCTTGTCGGCCAGCATGTCGCCCGAGAACGTGCCTGACGTCACGTCCGAGGCGTCGTGCTGGTGGTCGGCCGGCGCGAACGCCTCGGCGAGCAGCCCGAAGAACTGGCTCAGTGTCGTGCCGTTGACGACGCTTGAGGACTGCACCTGCTCGCCGGCGGCGATGGCCTTCACCTCCGCGCTCGTCAGCGGGTCGTTAACCAGGTTCTTGAACTCGAAGTGGAAGTCCTTCGCGGCGTCCTCGCCGCTCATGGTGATCTCCACGCCGGGGCTGCCGCCGTCGTTGACGTAGTCGCTCGTGATGTTCCCGAACCCGCCGTCCTTGCCGACGACCGGCCCCAAGTCGATGTAAGGCATGTCTACTCCTAGCTTCCCACGAGCGCCCACAGGTGCCCGTCGTCCCTTATCTCCATGTCCGGCACCTCGGCCTCCTCGCCGTGCAGCAGGTGCAGGTGCCCGTCCCGCGCCACCTGGAACGCGTAGAGGCCCGTGCCGATCTGCGACACCGCGCCGTCGTTGCCCTTGGGGCCGCGAACGTCCACGGTGACGGGGTTGGGCAGGCCCTTGTCGTTGGTCCACGACAGGAGGCCGGCCTCGCTCACGCTGGGCGTGAAGGTGGCCCCGTCTAACTCCCCGGCCGCCACGGCAGCCTCGAAGGCCGCGATCTTCCGCGCCCGCTCAAGCTCGGCGGCGGCGCGGGCCTGCTCGGCGGTCGCCCGCGAGGACTCGGCCGACGCCCTGGCCGCCTCGGCATCACTGCGCAGCTGCTCGGCCGCGGCCCTGGCCGCCTCGGCCGTCTGCGCGTCGCCCATCATCTGCAGGGGCTCGGCCCTGATCTCGGAGGTGGCCGAGTCCACCACGGCGGTGATCACGTCCTCGCGCAGGCCCAGGAGCCAGTCCATCATGTCCTCGTAGGTGGCCACGCGCTTGACGTCGCCGGCGGCGAAGCACACGTAGGCCGCCTTGCCGTCCTTGGCGTCGGGGTCGCCCGAGAGCACCACGGCCCACTCGCCCGCGACCAGGCGGGAGGGGTCGAAGCGGCTGTAAATGCCGCGCCTGTGTCGGATAGCCATCAGTCGCCCTCCTCGAACATCCAGTCCAAGGCGAGGAGCTGCGTGCCGCTGATCTTGCCGATGGCCTCGGCGTAGGGGAGGGTTTCTACGGTCACTTTTGATTCCCTGTTCGCTATCTGCTGGAGTTCTTCCAGGAACGCGGGGAAGTCATCCATAGATGGGTCGATGTGCATGCGGCCTGTCGGGACGCCGTTGGCGTCCGTCTCCTGATCGCCATACTTTTCGATCAGCCTATCGCGAGTCTCGATATAGGCGGTGATTGCGCCCTGAATTGCGAGCGTGTTCTTCGCGGCCGTGTAGCCGATGACGTCCGTTCGGTCGATTACCGACGATAAGCTGGCAAGCATATTCTCTAGTTCAAGATTGGCCTTCTTGACTTTCATCGGGTCTCCTGCTCTTTCTGCTGCTCATCCGCTATAGCGTTGATCGGGATGTACTCAATTCGGTACACGCCGTAATTGCCTGCCGAGTACATGGCGGCATCTGATCCAGGAGCGAGGAACATCTTTCCATCTTTCTCAACCATAATGCTGTCGTCGATTCTCTTCATAAGTCCTCCTAAGCTAGGAACTTACAACAATGCCCTTCTTGAACGTCAGGCTTTCCTGGGTGATTGCTCCAGGTGTGAACGTGACATCCTTGAACACGGTTATCTTGTCGCACCCGACAACCTGCCCCTTGTCATTTGCCAAGGCAACTTGCAGGGTTCGCTTTCCCGTCAGTGCCACTCTTTTCACGGTGTAGCCGCTTTTTATACGTGAGCATCTTAAAGTCGGACTCGTTCCCTCCCAAGCGGAAGGGGAACTTCCACGTGATACGTAGTTCCCGACATACAGGCCGCCCAGGATGCACACGCCGGCCTGTCCCGCCAAGATCGAGACTTGCTTTTTAGATGAGGGGGAGTTGTAGGCGAGGGATAGCCATCCCTTTTCAGTCGAACTGCCATTTCCTCCGAAGAAGGCCCCGCTGGAGATGGCGCACCAGTTGGCACCGTTGCCCGTTGAAATGCCGTCGCTTCCCACATAAACACCGTTTGCAATGCTTTTCAAAGAACTCCGTGAGGTGTACAGCTTGTTGCCCGAGACGGTGAACCCGGCGATTTTGCCTGAAGTTACCGTGAGCGCGCCGGTGTTCGACAGTTTGCTGTACGTGGAATCCCACCAGAACTGTCCCGCCCGCACGTCCGCGCAGAAGATCGTCTTGCCGCCGCTTCTCACGCGCAGGCTGCCGGCAGTGATGTAGTCGGCATTCAGCCCGATGGCGTACACCGTGTTGAGGATGGCGTTGCCCCACTTGTCCAGGCCGTAAGAGTAGTTCTTCCCGCCGTCGATGGACATTCCGAACCCGGCGGAGTTGACCTTCCACACGATCTTGGAGTCCTTGAGGTCGCGCTTGTCGTGCAGGTACCAGCTGGTGCCGCCGTCCTCGCTCTTCGTGGTGACGTACATGCCCGGTGCCGCCGCAAGGTCGTCGTTGAGGCGCTGCAAGGCGATCTCGCGGGCCGTCTGCTCGTTGCGCACGTCCTCGGCCAGGCCCAGGATGGCCCGCGTGAACGCCCCGCCTCCTGCCGCCGCGTTGCGCAGCGGCGATTTCGCCGAGCAGGAGTAGGCAGCGAAGCCGCCGACCTTGTAGGCCACGCGCGTGAGGTAGCCCCTGTGGGCGTTCTGGTGGCGGTCGGTGATGATGGCGGGGTCTCCGGGCTCAACCCTCGGGTCGCCTATGCAGGACACGTCGAAGGGGCGGAAGCGCAGGCCCACCGTGCGGGCCGCTATGCGGGACGCCGTTGCGCGGGCCTCGCCGTAGGACACCAGCGGGTTGCCCGACGCCTCCAGCACGTAACCCTCCGATCCCACCGTCACCGTCTCGCCCTTGGCGCCCTTGGAGCCGTCGGGCCGCACCTCGTCGGACGCGGTCACGCGGATGCCGGTCACCACCACGTCGTCGGTGGCCAGGGTGGCGTCGGAGTAGGCGTGGATGTGCACGATGCGGCCCGTCTCGAAGCTGCCGCCGTCGTAGGAATCGCCCGACGAGTAGTCGATGAAGTTGCCGCCGTCGGCGTCGCTGCCGCTCTGGTAGGGGCTGGCGTCGTCGAACTCCTCGCCGTCGAGCCAGTCCTCCTCGTCCCACACGGAGGGGTCGTACCACGCCAGCTCCATGCGGTCGTCGGCGGTCACCCTCGCCCAGTTGCCCGTGGCCTGGGCCGCCCACGAGAGCACCTGCCGGCACGTGGGGTCGTTGTCGGGGCGCTGCTTGAAGACGGTCTGCCAGCCGTGGAAGGCGGCGTCCAGGAGGGGCACGCCGCAGGCCTGGCACACGTCACGCACCACCGTCTGGGCGGTGGCGGGGTAGCGCGTGCCGACCCTGGAGTAGGGCACGTCGAACTTCGACATCGAATCGACGCATGACAGGGGGATGGTCTCGCTATAGCTCCTCGGCTGCTCCACCCAGTAGGTGCCCTTGCGCAGCCACTCCACCTCCCCGCCCACGTCCACGCCAACGGATGGGATGATCCGCGATCCGTCGAAGTCGATGTCGTCGAAGCGCCGCCCGTCGTTGTTGAGGGTGAGCTTCAGCCCGCCGACGATGGCGCCGCCGACGTCGAAACTGCCCTGCGAGGACACCGACTGGTCGAAGGCCAGCGAGTTGCCGGCTATGTCGTCGCCGGAAAGGTCCATCCGCCTCCCGTCGGCCAGCACGAGCTGGGCCCTCACGCGCACGTCGGCGGTGTCGGCGATCCTCTGGCGGAACTCGAATGACGTGTTGATCATCGGCTACCTCTCCACGATGTCGAAGGAGAGGGCGGATATGACGGCGGTCTGGCCCGACGGGCCGGTGAGGTTGATGCGGCGGAACGGGGCCTTCTTGTCGCCGGTGTAGAACTCGCGCGTGATGAACTTGCCCTCCTCGACGTCCAGGAAGCGCACGTGCACGTACTCGGGGGCGAACATCTTGAGGATCCCCGATGCCTGGGCCAGCGTGGGGTTGTGCCAGGCCAGGGACAGCTTGCGCTTGCGCCCGATGCGGCGCTTGTACATGGTGCAGTTGGCGTCCTGCACGCGCCCCGCGTCGGGCGACGAGATGTCGTTCACGTCCCAGTCGATCACGTCCGGCTCCACCGGCACGTCTTTGAGGGAGGACACCGACGTGCCCACGGCAAGGGCCGCCATGCGCCCTCCTTCCTACGCGAACTGGATCTCGGGGCTCAACGCCCCCTTCCACATGAGCGAGGCGTTGCCCCGGGCCACGGCCCGGGCAAGCTCCTCGCCGTCAACTTGCAGGACCATCGTAGCGTCGCTGTCGCCGGCGCCCTGGGAGGGCATGGCCTGCACGATGGCCATGGCCACGCCCTGCTGCACCGCCCAGGCCAGCGCGTCGGCGTCGATGCCCCCGGACTCCTCGCGCACGATCTGGCGGATGAGGGATTCGGGGGCCTCCAGGTTGTTGCCGCTCGTCTGATCGCCCAGCACGGCGGCGAACTTGCGGTTGGGCGGGATGACCGCGCCCTGGGCCAGGTAGGGTATCTGCGGCATCTGCACGTTCCACCCCGACCAGTCGTTGATGCCGACGGCGCCCAAGAGGCCGCCGATGCCCGACGAGATGTCGTTGAGGAAACCGCCGAAGGCCGACAGCCCGGAGTTGATGGCCCAGATGAGGCCGTTCACCATGGACTTCCACAAATCCTCCCAGAACTGCTCGGTGAACACCTGGGCTATGTTGTCGTCCCAGAAGCGGCAGATCGACGCCCATATCTCTGCGATCTTGTCCTTGAGGAAGTCCCAGTTGAGGGCGGCGTCTGCGGCGAGCAGTCCCGCGCCCGCGAGGATGCAGCCCACGCCGAGGGGGATTCCCGCACCGGTGAACAGCAGGATTACGCCGATGACCACGAGGGCCCCGCCCACGATGCCCATGATGGTGGACACCGTGTCCCTGACCTCCTTGGGCATCTTCTCCCAGTTGAGGGCGACCGCCCCGGCGAGGGCGGCGGCCCCCACGATGATGAGGCCCAGCGCCAGCCCCCATGCCCCCGGAGCCGCGAAGGCGAGCACCACGCCGAGCACGAGGAAGGCGATGCCGACGATCAGCATGATCGCGGAGACCACGCCCTGCACCTCCTCGGGCATGCTCTGCCAGTTGAGGGCCACCACGGCCGCGAGCACGGCGGCCCCCAGGATCATGAGCCCCACGCCCAGCATGGGGTTGGCGGCGGTGAAGGTCAGAATGGCGCCGATGACGAGCAGGGCCGCGCCCAGGATGCCCATCATGACGGACACCACCCCCTGGGCCTCGGCGCTCATGCTGCCCCAGTTGAGGGCGACCGCCGCCCCGAGCATTACCGCGCCCGCGGCGATGAGCCCCACGCCCAGGGGGACGTTGACGCCGGAGAAGGCGAGGACGGCACCCACGACGAGGCACAGCAGGCCGCCGATCACGAGGGCCGTCGTGATGGCCTCCCGCACCTCGGCGGGCAGCTTCCCCCACTGTTCCTGCACGGCCGTGTAGAGCATGAGCGCCCCGACGGCCATGAGCGTGATGCCGAGGGGGATGTTGATGCCGGAGAAGCACAGGATTGCGCCCACGGCCAAGAGCGCCGCGCCCAGCACGGCCATGATGGCCCCCAGGGCCTCGTCGATCTTGCCGGCCCCCAGGGCGTCGAAGTCGAGCGGCTTCTCGGCGGGCTCGTCGTCCTTCTCGTCCTTCTTGTCCGCCTGCATGGCGTTGATCTCGTCGAAGGCCATGATCGATTTCGCGGCCTCCTTGGCCGCCTTGGCGGTCTTCTTCTTGGCCTTTGCCTCGCGCTCCGCGGCCTTGATTGAGCCGGAGAGGTCGGTGCGGAACACCGAGTCGATGAGCTGCGCCAGGGTCGCGAGCATCCGGGACAGCATGTTCATGAGGCCGGTGAGGGCCGCCGTTGCCGCGTTCACGAGCGGTGCCGCGAAGCCCTTCATGGTGGCCATGAGGACGGCGTAGGACGCCGCGAACCGGTCGTTCTCCTTCATGGTCTCGGCCAGGTGCTCCTTCACGGCGTTCAGGGCCACGAGTACGCCAGAGAAGATGAACGCGTCCTTCATCATGGTCTTTATGCGCTTGGAGAACTGCGCGAAGCGGGCCTCCGAGGCCGACAGCGACTTCCCGGCGTCCATGGTGCCTGCGGCCACCGATTTGGCGTATGCCTCGCCGATCCCGGACTGGCGCTTGCGCACCATGTCGGCGGAGGATGCCGCGCGTGCCATCGAACGCTGGTACTCAGCCCCCAGCTCCGCCGCGCGGGACTTGGCCTGCCCCAGCTGCTCGGTGTAGGCCCGCGCCCGCTCGTCGGCCTTCTGCCACTGCCCGTTCAGCTTGTCGATGCCGGCGACCTGGGACTCCATCCGGGCCTGTGCGGCCGCGAGCGCGGAGGCGGTGCCCTCGATCTCGGCCCGCTGGGCCTCGTAGCCCTCGCGGGTGCCGGACACCCCGCCCAACCCGGCCATCTTGGCGTTGAGGCGGTCGATCTCCGAGCCGGTCTCCTTGATGGCGGCCTCTGCGGCCTCCATCTGCTTCTCGATGCCGCTCTTGGTGGTCTCGGCACGCGAGACCTTATCCTCGATGCGCTTCACCTCGCGCTCGGCGGCCTTGATGCCCTTCTCCAGCTGCGAGTTGTCCAGCGCCGTGGAGAACGTGATCGTTCCGTCGGATGCCATGGCCTACCCCCTCGTCCATTCGTCGAACATGTCCTCCTCGGCGGAGGTCGCCCTTCCCCTCATGTCAATCAGCTCCCTGTTGGCGCGGTAGAAGGCCTGGTCCGATTTGTCCAGCTTCTTTCCCTGCTTGAGCTTCTTCCTGATCGACACCACCTGCGCGTACAGGCAGTCGCCGATCTCGTTGTAGGCCGCCAGGAACGTCCACCAGTGCAGGTGGGGCGCCTCGCGGGCCTCGAACCCGAGCACCCGGTTCACTGGCGCCACCACGATGGGGAAGTCCTGCGCCCAGTCCATGAGCTTGGGGCGCTTCTGGCCGCCCTGGGGCTGTCCGCCGCCTACGAACCAGAAGGCGAAGTCAAGGGCCTCCTGGACGTGGGACATATGCATGTCCTCGTAGTCGGGGAAAAGGAGGGAGAGGACGGCGCCCGTCCTCTCCCCGTCGTCTATCTCGCGGTCGTTCATGGCCGCTATGGTGTCCAGGGCGCAGCGGAAGTCGGAGTTGATCTCCCACTCCTCGCCGCCGATGACGGCGGACTCCGGCAGCTCCCAGGGGGCGTCGGGAATCACTTCCTGGCCCTCTTGTACTTCTTGGCCATGGCGGCGTACTTGCCGTTGTAGGCCTTCACGCGCGGGTCGGACTTCTTCTGCTCGTCGGTGAAGGTGGCCTCCACCTCGTCGGCCACGGCGAACATGAGGTTGATCCACACGGGCAGCCCGTCGGCCAGGGCGTAGCAGTTCATGCCGGGGAACAGCGCGTCGGCCACGCCGGCGCCCAGCAGGTTGTCGATCATGCCGCGCATGTCCCGGTCGCGTTCGGCGGCGTAGGCGAACATGGCCTCGCCGTCCTCGCCGATCTCGGCCACGCGGGCCTCGAACTCGTCCTGCTTGTCGGCAAGCTCGCCGAAGGTGTTGTACATGCGCTCCACGAACATGGCGTCCGTCGGGTTGAAGCGGGCGGTGGCGGCACTGTTGATGGTGTACTCCACCACGCCCGTCTCGAAGTTCAGCTCCTTGGCCATGTCTCCCCCTAGCTCGCCGCGCCGTCGCGCGTGAAGGTCACCGCGCCGTCGGCCACGGCCGCGGTGCCGGTCTCGCGCTTGCCGCCGTAGGTCACGTCGATGGGCATCTCGATGGAGCCGCCGCCCTCGCCGCCGAGGCCCGTGGGCTTCACCATGGAGGCGGGGTAACGCTCCGCGAACGGGGCCGAGGACGTTCCTGCGTACAGGTGCACCACCAGGATGTCCATGTTGCAGAGCTTCTGCGGGTCCTGGTCGTGCACGGCGGTCTGCCACACCTTTGCGATGGCGCTGTCCGCGGAGTCAAGGTTGCACGGGTCGAAGCTCTGGGTGATGACGGGCTTCTTCATGGTGGTGTGGACGTTGCCCAGGATGTCCTGCTTGGTCTCGTCGCCCCAGTCGAAGTCCATGGTGGAGTCCTCGACGCGCTTGCCGAGCGCCGCCCAGGTGGGGGAGGCGTAGGTGGCGGTGTTGAGGTAGCAGACCAGCTGCTCGCGGGCGATGGTCTGGTCCGCAGGTGTGTTGAAGGTGTTGGCCGTTGATCCTGCCATTTCTAGCTCCTCTTGTAGCGTTTCTCGAATCTGACTGACAGCTGCACGGCGTAGAGGGCGGTGCCCTCGTCGCCGGCGGAGTAGAGCGCGCCGTTGCTGGCGGCGATCCTCTCGCTCCTCGGGTTGTCACCGAAGGCCGGGGCGAGCCCCAGGACGGACTGGGCCTGCACCCACTCCTGGAAGGCCATGACCCACGAGGCGTTCAGCTCCGCACCGGCGTCGTCGGGCTGGCCCATCTTGGGCAGCCGGGCGTACAGCGCGAAGTTGTACTGGTTCGTCACGGCCACGTTGCCCGTGATGTCCGCCTTGCGGGACACCTCCACCATGCCGGCGGGGAACAGGCCCGCGCAGTTGGGCACCTCGTCCGTCCAGTCGATTTCCAGGCTCCCCAGGATGTCGAAGTCCGGGAAGCCCTCCACGAACGTTCTCATTTTCCCAAGCGCGTCGCTCATGGCCTTCCCTCCACGAACTGCTGAACCTCTTGCGCGATAGCCGCGCCCTCGCGGGAGACCAGGGTCTCGTCCCAGCGCGGACCTGCGTAGGGGTTGGTGATGGTCGTGTAGTTTAGGGGGTTGCCCGCCTCGGAGAACCCCTCGTACAGCCGCTTGGCGTAAGGCGCGTTGACGGTGATGGTTGACGGTGAAGTGGCCTGGGTGAGGCTCGTGGCCGTCATGCCGGAGAGCCAGGGCATGTAGCGCCGCATGCGGAACAGCACGCGGTCAGTCAGGAACTCCTGCACGTGCCCGCGCTCGGTCACGCCCAGCTGCTCCATGATCTCCCTCGGCGGGTTGATGCTGGCGTCCACTCTCACGATCATGTCATCCGCCCGCCTCGACGTGGCACACCTCGCCGCCCAGGTACTTGGGGTCGGCCCAGCGCACGGCGCATAGGCCGCGCACCTTGGAGGGGACGAACTGCTGCCACTCGGCGTCGGTGCCGATCTCCGGCCCCTCGCCGTGGATGGCCTTGTCGCCATCCCGCACGTCGGCGTCGCCGAGGATGACGAGCAAAAACGACATGGCCCCGTCGCTGCCCGTCTTCTCCACGTTGCGCACCTTCTTGATGTCCAGGAATGCCCGGTCGAAGACGGTGCGGGAGATATCGTCCCGCCCGTTGCGGCGGTATACGGTCACCGTCTGGTCGCACAGCCTGTAATCGGGGCGCCTCACAGGCGCACCCCCAGGTACACGTGCAGCCAGGGGGACACGGCCGACAGCATGGCCCGCTCGCGCCCGGCGGGGGATAGGTCGATAGACCCTCCCCGCGTGGCGTCGTAGGACGTGCTCACCGAGCCGACGGACACCGAGGACCCCTCGGCATCTTCAGCCGCCGCGTCAAGCTCTGCCGCCTTGTCGGCCAGGGCGCACAGGGCCATGGCCCGGCACTCGTCGGGGTCGCCCCAGGGCGTGACGGTAGAGAGCGCCTCGGTCCTGGCGAGCCAGGCGGCCGCCCGGGCCGAGCGGTGCGCCCACTCGGCCTCGGGCACGGCGGTTCCGCCGTAGCTGTCGCGGTAGTACCGGTATGTCGGAGCCGTGGCCACTATTCGGCCGGCTTGGCGCAGGACGCCCGCCGCCTTCCTCGCCTTGAGGGCGCACCCGCAAACGAACTCGGCATCGCCCGTCTTCACCGCTCCCGGCGCCTCCCAGTTCGGGAGGTTGACGCTCACGGCGTTGCCGCCCTTCAGCGTAATGCCGTGGAAGCCGTCCATACCGAGGCAAGCGGCGTAGATGTCGTTGGTCTTGAGGGCCCCGTCGCGCAGCTCCTCGATACGGATGCCGTCCCATGCGCTCACGCGGTGGCCGGCGGAGTCCATGGTGACGTTGCTGATGCCCAGGATGCGGCAGATAGCGTTGATCTTCACCTTCATTCGCGGGGACACCAGCAGCACGTCTGGATCGCGCATGAGCGCGGACAGGAAATTGTCCATCTCCTCGGCGAAGGCCAAAGCGGAGGCCTTTTCGAGGGCATCGAGATCGACCGCGGACGTGAAGTCGGTGGAGGTGCCGGTCACGGCCTTGCTCAGGCCGTCGAACCCGTTCTCGTCCACGGTCGTGTCGCCGCCGATGATGGTGGCGTTGAACTTGCGGATGATGGCGTTCTTCGACTCCACCAGGTGCAGCTCGTACAGGTCGGACGCCGCCTCCTTGGCCACACGGTCCATGTTCCAGGCGTCGGAGAGGATGGCCACCTGGGTGGTGACGCGCTCGATCTCCGGCTTGCTCTTCTCGGGCTCGGTGTTCAGCGCGCGGAACTTGGCCTCCATCGGGGTCTTCACGCGCTTGTAGGTGTACGTCAGGTCGGACGTGCCCGTGGAGTTCAGGCAGTCGTCGAAGGTCAGCGCCGAGAGCAGGTAGCTATCGGTGATGATCTCGTTGACGAAGCCCTGCACGAGCTTGCCGTCGGCGTTGGTCGCCAGTTCTGCGAGTGTGATCATTTGGGTTCCTCTCTAGCCCCTCAGGGCATCGCGGATCGTCTTGGCCGGGCCGCCGGAAGCAGCGCCCGAAGCCTCCAGGCCGGTGGAGCCGGTCTGCTTCTTCTCTGCGAACAGGTAGGGGCACTCGGACTTCAGCTTGTCCACGTCGCCGCCGAAGTCGTCCAGGCGGGCCTTCGCGGCCTTCAGATCGACGCAGCCCGCCAGCTCCAGCTTGTGGGCCACTCGCTCGTCGGCCTGCTCGGCCCGCAGCTTGTCGATCTCCTTCTTGAGGTCGGCGCGGCCCTGCTCCGTCTTGGAGGCATCTTCCAGCTTCCCCTCCAGTTCGGCGATCCGGGCGTCCTTCGCGGCGATTTCGCGGTCGTGGCGCTCCCTGTTGATGCCGGGTTGGCCGTGGCTGTCCCCCACGCCGTCGTCGGGGTCGCCGTCCCCCTGCGGGTCGGTCGCCCCCGCCTTCGGGTCGGTGTTGCCCTCGCCGGTCGAGCCTTGATGCTCGTTCCCGGCGGGTTCCTGCGGCTCTGCCTGCTTGCCCAAGTCCTCTGCTCCCATTACCTGCTCCTTTCATCCCAGGTTTGTTTGCGCGGTTCTCTCCGCTCGTGGGTGGGTTTTTCGCGCTATCCCAAGCAAGGGGCAGTATCCGGGAGGTGTCGCCGGAGGACTTTTGACAAAAGAAAAGCCCCGCCGTGGCGGGGCTGCGGACGGGCGGCCCGTGAGCCGTTCCGTCATGCCTTGGGTTGGATGCGGCTATGCAGCCGCGGGCTTTGCAATGGCCTTTGCGTCCTCCATGGCCTTGCGCATTCTCTCTAAAAGCTCTTTGGGGAGATCATCGAGATTGATGTCGTCGAGATCGATATCGTTGTTGGTGTCATCGCACACCATGAAAAGCTTCTCTTCTTGTGTCATCTCAGCCTCCTCCAATCGATCAAATTTGATTTATCGTCTTCAAGCATAGTCTTGAGAGCCGCTTGCTCTGCGAATTCTCCCAAGTACGCTTTTGACTCATTATAGGCTGCCAGGAGCTGGTCTGCAACCGACGGGTCGTTTACGGATACATACCACACGGAGCCGTCGTGGCCCACCACGATGGACGCCCGCACCTCCGCGTTCTCCGCTGCTGTTACCACGTCGCGGAACGAAGGCTGCTTGCTTCCCGGGTGGTTGTGTATCGTCACGACGCCGCCGCTGCACTGCCGTATCTTTGCGATGTCGGAATTGCGGAAGCCGGTGGCCCTGGCCCGCGTCGGTGCAACGTCCAGGTTGTCTGCCACTAGGACGCCGGTGCGGGCGTCGATGGCGACAAGGTGCTCGAACTCGGTGCCGTCGCAGGCCGACAGGATGCGCCCCGCCTCGCGGTACGCGCTCTCGGCCACGGGCTTCGGTACGGGCATGGCGCTGAACGCGTCGTGGAACCCCTTCGCGTTGACAGCGGGGGACACGGACAGGGCGTTCCTGTCCTTGGCCATCTTCACTAGCGGTTCCTTATGTCTCATGTTCTCCATGATAGCAGACTTCGGCCTGTCACCGGCCCACTCGCGGCGGGGCTGGCGGTGCAGCACCTCGGTTCCCGGTTTGCATTTCGCGTTGGCCTCTTTGATGAACTTCCGCATGCCCTCCTGCTGGCGGCGCAGCTTCAGTTTCAGCTTGTCCACCTCTGCACGGTGCTCCGCCGTCGGGTCGGCCGCCCACAGCTGTTCGGCTGTGGCCAGCTCGCGCTTTGTCTCGCGGATGCGGCGCTCCCTCGCCCTCTGCCTCTGCGCCAGGGCGTAGGCCTCGTCCGAGGGGATGCCGCTGGGGTGCTCGGGGTCGGGAGAGTAGGCACGGGGCATTCCCGGCTGCCAGGGTGCGAACGAGTGCCGGCAGTTGACGCCCAGGAGCTGGTCGCCCAGAGCGGTGTAGGGGCCGCACGTCCCCTTGTAGCCGGTGCCGAACTCGAAGTCCTCGTAGCGCACGCCGTCAACCTCCACGGCGCCACCCACATGGTAGCAGCGTCCCTGCCATTCAGCATGGGACGGACGGCTCCCGTAGTGGCTGGACACCTCCACGAACTCCACCCTCGCGTCCTGGATGCGGGCCATGGTCAGCTCGGCAGCCCCCTGGGCTATGAGCGTGCGCAGGTGGCGCTGCACGGCCACGTCCACGCGGTTTGTGACGGTGACCTTGCCCGTCCCCTCGTCGCGGTAGGTGACGAACTCGATGCCCAGGCCGCCCTTGGCAAGCTCTCGCACGGCCCTGTGCAGCGCCTTGTCGGCCGTCATGTTGCCCGTGGCCGCCTGGGTGGCCGCCCACGTGCTCCATTGCAGGAACTTCGACCGTGCCGCCGCCGACAGATCCAGGTTGTCGCGGGCCAGCACGTCCCTGGCCCCCGTGGCCACGGCGGCGGTTTGGGCGGTGAGGGCGGAATCTGCCAGTGTTACGCCCGCCGCAGCGGTGATGCGGGCCAGGTCGAAGGCGTCTGACGCGGAGAGGGCGGATTCCACTTCCTGCCGCACGGTGTCGTCGATCTCGTCGGCATGGGCGTCGATGATCTTCTTGAGTTCGGTCGGCATCGACTGGGCCAGCAGGTTCAGGGCGGTGGCCGCCCTCTGCCCGGACACGTCGCCCTCTATCATCTTGGCGACGAGGTATTCCAGAAGCTCGGCCTCTATCTGGCGGTACACCTCGGCCACCAGCTCACCGGCGCCCTCGGCCTGCTCGGGGGTCAGCATTACGCCCCCATGTCCACGGAGTTCGTGCCGATCAAACGCATGGCCTCCTCGTCGGACATGTCGAAGAACGTGGCCATGTACTTCCACGCCGGCACCACGCCTGCGGCGATCTCCGCGAGCATCATGTTCTTCTCGGCCTGGGTGTCCACGATGATGGAGTCGTCGAAGGACACCTCTATCGGGCCGAAGTTCTTCTCGATCTTCGCGCCGCAGTGGATCCGGGCGCAAGTGAGCAGGCTTCCCGTGATCGTCTGGAGCGAGCGCCTGATGGAGTTCTCGTGCTTGCGGATGTTGCGCATGAGGGCCGAGTTGTCGGCGGACACCTCGGTGGCGGTCTTCAGGCCGCCCGACTTGTCAAGGGTGAAGTAGTTCTGCCCGAAGCCGGCGAGATCGCCGAACTCGGCGAGGGCCACGTCCAGGGCGGAGCGGATGGGCTCCGTCCTGATGGCGGGGGAGTACACCTCGTAGAGGTTCTTGCCGTCCTGACCCTCCAGCTTGCGGAACTTCCTGTCCCCGTCGCCCATGGCGACCGGCACGGCCTTCCCGTGATCGTCGCGCAAGTCGATCATCGACTCATCCAGGAACACGATGGCCTCCGTCAACTCGATCTCCTGGAACAGGGCGTCGTAGGCAAGATCGACCGACTTTGCCGCATCCAGCGCGTCGGCGAACACGCTCATGCCGTAGGGGGACAGGTCAACGGCAGTGTTCTCGATGGCCGGCCTCACGAGTGCGAAGGTGGGGGTGGCGCACTTCGTGTCGAATGAGGACAGCGCCCCGTGCTCCTCGGGGACGAGTTCTCGGTTCCCCTGGAACATGGCTGTCTTGATGACGTAGCGGCCCTCCTCGATCACGTGCATGCAGAGCTGGTGCGCCCTCTTGCCTTCTATGGACACCTCCGTGACGAACGCGCACTCGGTCACGCCATCGGGAGTCCAGGACAGGGGCACGACCATGCGAGCGTCGTAACAGCGCACCAACACCTTGGAATCGGTCTCCGAGGCGCCTATGTCGAACCGCAGCGCCCACGCTCCCGTGCCGAGCGCCCACGCCTTCTCGATGAGCTGCTGCCCGGTGGGCCAGAACCCGTGCTCCTCCAGGTAGGTTTGGAGCCATTCGTTGGCCTTGCTCTTGTTGACCGATATGCCCGTATCCTCGTTGAGGAGCATGGAGGCCCATTCCCTGCACGCCCTGCGGTGCGGGTGCAGGGAGAGCCTTCGGCGCGTGCCGGTGCTGTCGTCCGGCTTGCGGTACTCCAGCTCGTACCAGGCGTCGGAGCAAGTGTACCAGTTCCACCACTCGTTGATGTGCGGCGCCATGGCCGTGTCGATCCGGTAGCCCGCCCTCTTGATGTAGCGGACGATCAGGTCGGGTATTTTGAACTCGTTCTTCGCCAAGCCCATGCTCCTCTCTCGCGGCTTCGATTATTCCGCCCATGTCGCGTAGGCCATCTTGCCCTTGCGTGCGATGTCCATGACCGAGTAGCGGGCCGAGTCCACCCAGTGGTCGTTGCCGTCGGGGATGGAGTTCAGCCACTCGCCGTCGGCGTTCTGCTCGTACTCCATCTGCCTGACCTCCTTGGCCAGGCGTGGGCACCGCTCGGGGTCGATGATCCAGGTGATGGAGGCCAGGAACTCGTAGGAGGCCATGCGCATGTTCCCCTTCTGGGCGGCCACGGCCTTCACTCCCGCAGCTTTCTGCGCGGCTATGGCGGTGGGGTTGGCATCGTCGGAGCGCACCGTGAGGCGGTGGTACTCGGGGGCCTCGCCCGGTTCGTCGGCCCATGTGAGCAAGTCGATGATGCGCTGGGCTTGCTCGTCCGGCTGGAGCTTGTTGCCGCCGTCCTCTATGTACGTGGTGAGCGTCCTGCTCGCCTGGTGCCATTCGCTGACGACGAAGGCCCACGGGTCGGGCCACCATCCGAAGTCCTGGCCGCACCTGATGTTGTCGAAGGCGGCTATCTCCTCGTCTGTCACCTCGCGGAACACGGCGTTGTCGAACACGCTGCCGCCGAGGCCCACGGGGATTCCCAGGTACTCGTGCTCGTAGGACTTGGGGTCGGTGCGCCGCAGCTCCTCGGCGTCGGCAATGAACTGCGCTCCCAGCCATTCGGCCGGGGCCTCAAGGTACGTCGAGCGGAACACCTCGCCGCCGGCCGCCTCGATGGCCTCGGTGTGCTCGTTGATCCAGCAGGTCTTCGAGCGCGGGGGATTGTAGCTGTAGATGCGCACGAAGTCGGCCCCGCCGCGCGTGAGCGACTGGTTGACCATGCGGATCTCGGCCATGCCGCGGAACATGTCCGCCTCCTCGTACCAGCCGATGCCGATGTGGCCGAAGGGGACCTTGACGGACTTGATCTTCTTGGGGTTGTCGCACCCGCGGAACAGGATGAGCTGTCCCGTCGATTTCTTCCTGATGCGCAGGGTCGAGTCCGGCATGTCGTACTCGCCGGCCAGGCCCAGCATGTTGACGGCCCACACCACCTGGGCGTAGGCGGAGTCGCGCAGGGAGTTCTTGTAGCGCATCAGCACCAGGCCGTGCTGGTCGGGGTGGCGCTCTATCCAGTTGACCAATTCGAGCGCGGCGAAGGAGGACTTCATGGAGCCGCGGCCGCCGCCGAGCCACAC
>CAIGRU010000708.1_pt1 | contig 20924 bp, 33 predicted proteins | sample 7351341 | NCBI WGS metagenome assembly CAIGRU01
TGCCCCAGCGTTTCAGCTTCTTTTGCTGCCTGTTTCTGGGCGTCCTGTGTATTCTTTAGCTGTGAATTATATCCCGTCAGCTTTTGCTGCGTCGCTACAATTTCCCTTTGTAAATCGCGGTATTCTGCGCTATTATCCGCATTTTTCCCGTCTTCTGCCATTTGCTGCTGCGCTTGCGTCAGTGTTTTTAACTTGTTTTCAGTCTGTTCGATTGCCTGTTTTAAAACCGTCTGCTTCTGCGTCAGTAATTCCGTATTTTTGGGATCAAATTTCAGAAGTGAATTTATTCCTTTTAATTCTCCGGAAAGTGCGCGCGTTTCCTTTTCTGTATTCGATAACACTTTTACAAGATTTTTGTTATCGCCGTCTATTTTTACGGTAATTCCTTTCAATCCCTTTGACATTGCCGTCTATCCTTTCCTTCCGCCGCAGGCTTTGTCTGTCCGGCTCTGTCTGTGATAGCGTCCGCGCGTTCTCCAAATATTCCCGCCCTTCCTCTGTTTTGTTCATTTCGTGAATGAACGCATCCCGCCTATACTGCAAATAATCTATGTATTCCAGTTCTTCGATCTCATTCACATTCAGCCCCGTATATACGTGTACCAAATGTTCCCAGTATGTCGGTATGTCATAAAATCCCGTCTCGTCTGTCGGGTAGAAGGGCAGTTCTAGTTTGGGTTTGACGCTTCGCCGTTTGCAAAATTGGCGTACTGGGTAAGAAAATCTTTGATTTCTCTGATCTCAAAATGATCGTCTACCCAATCCGCCGTTATCTTTTCGCCATTCAGATTGTTGGAAAGAATTTTTGCGGTCAGTTCGTATAATTCGTCTATGATCTCCCTGTTTGCTTCGTTCTTTCCCGCTGCGGTCAGTGCTTCATCCTTTTTGTTCACTACGTCCTGCATATCTATTAACGCCGTAAAAACGCGCTTTTTCGGCATACCTACGCAAAGTGTCTTTTCATACTCCACGACTTCGCCGTTTTCCTCGCGTTCGTCGTCAAATGTCAGTACGATATAATTTCTTTTTGCTTTCTGAAAATTCACTCTATAATTCATTCTTTTACTTTCCTTCCGTTTTTCTATATTGTGCTGGGGCTGGCATATCCAGCCCCGCGTTTATCTGTTATTCCGTGCCGCCTGTGTCCTCTGATCCGGTGTCCGTCCCGCTGTCCTCTCCGTTGCCGCCTGCTGCCGTCTGTGCTGCAAGGAATGACGCGATCTTTGCCGCTTTGTCGCTACCCGTCAGCGTGTAGCCTTTTGCCTTTGCGATCGTCTCAATCTGTGCCACGGTCAACGCGTTTAATTCCGTTTCGGTGTATGTTTCCTGATAGTCGTCGTCGATTTCCTCCACATATTCAATCAGCGTCCCCCGTTCGTCGTGCGGCTTGCAAGTAAATTCCGCGTCGATCACGGTTGCGCTGTCCGCTGCAAATGTGATTGTAAACCCTGCGGAATTTCTGCCGACCACAAGCAGGTAGCAGTTGCCTTCTACCGGATCTTCATGTACAAACAGAATTGCATACTGTTTCCCGTCGTCGTTTGCCGTGCCACCGATCTTCAAGCGGCGGTATATTTTCCCGTTTTTCCTCTCTATTGTAATCTCTGCCGTCGCTGTAAACTTTGCCAGCGTCTCGCCGTTCCATGTAAAAAGCCCCGATTTAAAGGTAGCTTCTTCATCTGTCAAAATCTCTTTTACAATGTGTCCTAAATCGTCCTTTTCCTGCGTCATTGTGGGCTTGTACTCAATGGACGCGCCGCCCTTGATCCAACCCGCGTGGTTCTCCGGTGTCATAAGCCACTTTAAAATGTCCGCAAAGTCCTTTTCAAGATCGCCCGTAAACTCTGCCATATAAAGCATACCGCTTCCCAGCGTGACTTTTTCCTTCGTTCCCTTTTTATTTGCCATTCCTTTACCTCTTTTCTGTGAAATTTATTGTATAAATCGTTTCAAACATTTTTTCTTCCGCGATCCACTCCCTGTCCTTTGATGCTTTCCACCCCTGCTTCGCAAATGCAGATTCAATCTTTTTTTCGTTCTCCGCGTCAATGCGCTGGGCGTAAAATTCTACCGCCAGATCGTGGGATAATAGCTGCGCGTGGTAGTCGTCGCCGTCTTCGTCCGTCCGGTCAAGAATAGCGATAAATGGCAGCTTTTGCGGCTTTGTAAATGCTACCTCTGCCGTTGGAAGCTGCGTTTCTTTCTCTATGTATGCCCGTATGTCCATTTACTCACCCCACAATCCCGCCAGCTTTTCATCTAAAACCTGCTCGGCAATCTGCCGCCCGTATTTGATATGCTTTATTGCTTTTGTCCTGTGCGTCCCGTCCCGCGTTAAATGCCCGTTTTCCAACAAATGTGTCAATCTGTATTCCGGTTCTTCTACGTGCCATTCTGCGGAATAATGGTGGCGCGCCTGCCAGCCCTTATCAATCGCAAAACTATTCCGGTATGTTCCCGATCGCCGTCTGTTGCTTTTCGGTGCATACTGTTTCGCGGTATCGTTGCAGGCTTCGGCTGCTGCGTCGATCGCTTTTGCAAATTCTTTTTCTTGATTGTCTGCCCATTCAAGAAGCACCGTAGAAAGCGCAAGCCCTAATTGTTCCGGCGGGATCGCCTGCGTTGCATTGATATTCATGCAAAATCCCTTTCTTTATGCTTTTCAAATTTAATCAATGACAATTTTGTAATAGGCGGCAGCGTGTCCCTTATATCGTCCGTTTTGTCAATGTCGTACTGTTCGCCCTCGATCACCACGACTTGATGCGGCTTTATATCCCGCTGTCGTAGAATGTGTATGACGCGATCCACGCGGGTGTCTGCCGCCTGTGCCGCATAGTGTCTTGTGATCCCCACGGTTTCACTTCCGAAGCGCAAGCCGGATTTTACTTTTTCCAGCCTGTCTTCGTTGTTTACGTCGTACACGTCCGCGATCCCGTCGTTAAATTCTTCAAACTTCGCTTTCATCTGCTGCCCCGCTTTCCGGTACATTCGCCACCGCCGCTTCCAGCGCAAAGGAAACAATCTGGCTGGAAAAATCATGCTCAAACTGTTCGATTGCATTTGAACGACCATAGCGGCAGAACGAAAAAAGAAGTGTCCGTGCCGTCTGCTCTGCCGCGAAGTCAATCGTGCCGCCCTTTAATTGTTCCAGCCGTGCCCTGCCCTGCTGCATAATATCCCATATTTTCTTTTTTGTCGCGTCGTCGTCAAAAGTAATGTCCAATGCGTTCAGGATATCTTCCAGTAATATTTCATCTGCTGTCCTTTCCGTCGTCTCTGCCATGCCGCACCGCCTTTTTATTCCAGGCGGCAAGGTCTGCGCCCCGCCGCCCTCACTCTTTTAATCTTAGTTTTTGCCTGCTGCCGTCTGTGTTGCAAGGAAAGAAGCGATCTTCTCCGGCTTGTTATTGCCCTCGATTGTATATCTCATATATGCCGCCAGTCCCTCGATCTGCGCCACGGTCATATCGCTTAACTCACTTTCTGTCCATGTAGTCTTTTCAACTTCCTTTTCCGTGATCTCTATATCTGCGGAATATGCCGCCACGCCCTCTGCCGCTGCCTGTGCTGCTGCGTATACCATATACGCGGCGGGCTTCAGTTCGCTAATGTCAAGCACAAGGAAGCTGTTATTGTCTTTCGGCTTGCCGTTGCCATAAAGGTGTCCCGCATACACCCTTTCGCGCTGTAAAAACTTGTAGCTGTCGTCATACTCGATCACGCCGTCTTTGCCTGCGCCGATCCCCATAAAATACTGCTTCGCAATGCCCAGCACGGCTTTTCCGCTCGGTACTTCCTCGGACTGGATCACGTCCGTGGGGTACGGAAGGACATTGTTTGCATATGTGCCGTCGGGGCGCATGATCGTGGTTGCAGGCATGACGCGCTGCCAGTAATCGACGGGGTTTACGACCAGAATAACCTCGCCGACCGCGCGGGGGCGGTTATTCCTGCTTACCGCCATTTTACCGATAAGTCCGCCGTATACTTCCGGCGTAAACTCTGTTACCTTGATAGCTGTTTTGTCGGGGTACGGTTCTTCGTCTGCGTGTGCCGCTGTAATGTCTTTCATCATACCGATCGGCATTTTAACGCCCGTACCGCATACGATCCCTTCTTCAAGCCCGACGTATAAAGCGTCCTGCAAAACCTGTCTTACATAGCTGTCAAGCCATGTTGCGCCTAAATCCAGCATAGACTTAGCAACGGGCATGAACGCGGTCAGAATATACATTGTCATTTCCAGCTTTTCAAAATCGCCGGAAAGTTCCTTTTCAATCTCTGCCGTGATCTCTCCCCATACTGCTTTCTGCTTACCGTTTTTATTCAGAATCCATTCCGTAACAAAAGTGGTATTGTTAAAGTCGATCGCGGAAAGTAACTTGTGTTCCGCTTTCAGACTGTCGAAAACGTCTTCAATGATCGTCTTGGGCATTGTCACGTCAAGATTAGCCAGTGCCTGCTTCGGGCTGTCTGATTTCATGGCATTGATAACCGCTTCATAATACTTTCTTTCCTCGGAAGTCAGTTGCCGCAGTCCGCGCGCCGCCAGTGCTGCTGCGTCCATCTGTTCAACTGCTGCCGCGTCCTTTGCTTTTTCCAGTACTTCCTGCTGGATATTCTCTGCCATGTCCGCAAATGCCTGCGCTACTGCTGCCGCGTCGCCGCTTTCCAACGCGTTGTTGAATTTCTGCGCCAGTTCCTCGCGTGTCAGTTCCTTTAAATCCTTACTTCTCATTCCCATTCTTTTTTACCTCTCTTTCAGATATTGCGCGGCAGCCTTTCCGACCAATGCCGCAAGTTTAAAGTGTTTTGCTGCTTTCTGCTTTTTTTCGTCGTCTTCGTCTGTGTCGTCGTCCTCATTATCGTTATCGCCGCTTTCTCCGTCGGTATCTCCCCCGCCGTCGCCTGTGTCGTCGGTGTCTGTGCTGTCGTCGTCCTCTGTGTCGTCTTCGTCGTCCGTGTCTTTTTCATCTTTTTTCTGCTGTGTCTGCCTGCAAAACTGTTTCATTTCTTCCCGGAAAGCCTTCTGCGCTGTCATTTCGCGGCGCATTTGTGCAAGCTGCTGTTGTAACTGCTGTGTCATATCTGGCGCGGGCGTGTCTGCCTTGCCTACCTCGTCCGCGAAGCCCATTTCCACCGCCTGATCCGGCGTTAAATAGGTTTCATTGTCCAGCATTTCGATCAGTTCGTCTTCCGTGATGTTCACGCGCTCCATATAAATCTGCCTGTTACTCTCCATGAGTACGTCCAAATCGTCCGCAGCTTTCCGAAGTTCTTTGGCGTTGCCCGCTACGGATAGCCACATGTTGTGGATCAGAAGGCTTGTGCCCAGTCCCATGATCCGGCGGTCTGCTGCCTGCATGATAACGGACGCGACCGAATACGCGAATCCGTCAACATACGCCACAATCTCTTTGCACTTTTTCTGTTTAAGCTGGTTATAAATTGCGATCCCCTCTTTGACTGATCCACCGTATGAATTGATATGTAATTCAACGGTTGCATTTTCGGGTATCTCTGCCAGTGCCTTTCTGAAAAATTCCGCGCTTGTCTCGCTTTCGGTATATTCCCACGTCCACCAGTCAAATGTGCCGTATTCCGACACATCATCATAAATATATAATTTGTGAACGTCCGATCCGGCTTCCTGTCTGAAGCAATAGTGCGCTTTCTGCTGTCTCATTCCGTGCCACCCCCTTCCGTGTCGCCTAAATGCGCCATTTTTTCCGCTTCGGCGTAATTTTTTGTTATATAGTGTTTCTGCGACCAGTCTTTATTGATCGCTGTGTCGCCCAGCTTTGTCCGCAGTTCGTCAATGCAGTATAAACCACTGGAAAGCAATTTATCGCTGTTTGTCGCCTGCTCGAAAATGTCTATATGCTGAATACAGTTTGTATTTACATCAATATAATTTCCCTTGCGGAAATTCTTTGCGTCGTACCGCTTGCGCGTCACTTCTTCCCCTAACTTTTCCGTTATCGGATCAATGGCAAATGTTAAAAAATTCTTTGTGATCTTCTCAACTTCTACAACGTCCCCTAAAATAAGGGCTTTTGGTATGCGCCATGCGCGCCCTGCCATTTCAAATTCATAATTGATCCGTTCGTTTATGTCTGCGGGCGTTGCCGTCCCTCCCTGTTTTGTAACGTCCGTATATGTATAGCCCGACTGCAAGGGAAGCACTGCGCTTCCTGCGTCAAAAAACGGCTTGAAACGTTCGTTTATAAGTTCATTTAATTTCGTTGCGAAGTCCTTCTGTTGTGACGTGTTTGTGTCTATGTTCAATATGCCTTTCTGTGATCCCTGCCGCAGCATATTTCTGACCGATTTCGCCACCGTCTTTCCGTAGCTTGTATATGATCCTTCCAGCCGCTGCCTTGCGTCGATATTGTTTAGCTGCATATAAATCACTTCGCTGGACGTATACGACCTTTGAAGCGTCAAGTCCGCAATCACAATATTTGAAAATACATCTTCGTAAAAAGAATATTTCCGGCGGCTGAAGCTGTCCGCAACATACAAATACCCGTTTAAACCAATAATCAGTGCTTCATTGTCATAACACAGATTAGAAATAAAGTGCTGCAAAAAATCGCTGCTGTTTTCGTTTGGGTTCGGCTCATAATTCCACAAATAATATTCTTCGCCCCTTTCGGGCACTCCCTTTACAAAAGTTCTGATCTCACATTTCCCGATCGTGTTTGCGATCATGTTAATGGCGCAGGCTGTCGCCAGTTCCTTGAAAAAAACCTCTGTAAATTCTTCCGCAATCTGCGTTTTTACGCTGATCGTGGTCTGTTTCCCGAAGGCTTTTAAAAAATAGTCGTTCATGTTCATCTTGTCCCACCCCCTTTCGTTAGAATGTGAATAACGGCAGCACGTCGCCGCCTGTCTGTTGTTCCGGTATTAGTTCATGCTGCGTCATTGCCGCAACAAAAGCAAAAAATCCGTCCGTTTTCCGGCTCTTTGCTTCGATTTTCTGATACTCATAATTTCCATACTTTTTTGATTTCACCTTTTTCGTATTGTTCGTATACCAGCGCATGATCGCGCAGTCCCCGTATACAATGTTGTGGTTGCGGAAGCCGCTGTCAATGATCGGCTCTATCTTGATTTTGTCGGACGGGCGCACCAGCTTAATATTTTTGTTCTCATAGGTAAAACCGACGCGCGCCAGCGCCGCTTTCATCAGCGCGAAGCGGTAATCATCTAACGCCAGCATGGGGATATTGTAGAAAGCTGCCTGCAATGCCACCCAGTCCGCGATCAGTTCCGGCGGTATCTCCGGCGCGTCTATGATCTCCGCGTCGCCTGCTGCCACCGCTTCCATGTACGGAAACTTTATGCGCGGCAGGTCTGCGCTGTTCGCGCATATCCACGTATGCTGTTTAAAGATAAACTTCGCGCCCCGCTTCGTAAGTACGCCAGCCGCCGCAAAATCATTTATTTTCGTGTAGTCTATGCCGACCACTCCGGTTTCCCGCATAATCGGCGGCTCTACTTCCTGCTTTGTGATCAGAATATTTTCCCATGTTGTCAATTCCACCTCGCTGTTTCCCTGCCTTATGTTCATGCGCTTTGTCATAAAGTCGGACGCGGAAGACCTGTTTTCTTTCCACTCCCTATACTCTTTCCGCGTTTCCTCTAACAGTGTAGGCAAATACTGAAGGCTGGGGTTCGCTTTATGCCAGTTTTCTTCGTCGTGTACCTCTTCGGGATCGTCAAGCATACACATAAACGGTAATAGCCCGTTGTCCTCTATCTCAAAATCTAAAATGCGCTTTGATTTCTCGATCAGATCATCTAAAACGCCGTCGCATACGTCGCCATTTGTCGTCGTGTATGTCATGCGCGGCTGGGGCTTTTTCCCCAGCGCGGTTGTGAATACTTTTATATTGTCGTAGCTTTCAAATGCGTGTACTTCGTCAAAATCTACCTTGCCGGATCGCAAGCCGTCTTTTGACTTTGCATTGTTCGTCCGGTACTTGATCTTTGACCGCGTTTTCCTGCTCTGTATCTCTGATTTTGTCCACCGGAAATGCCGGATCAGCTTTTTTCTGTGCTTTTCCAGCACGTTGTATATATCATCAAAGGAAGTCCGCGCCTGTTCTTCTGCCGTGGCGCAAATATCTATATCATAGTTTGGTATTCCGTTGTATGGGCTTATCAGTGCAAAGTCTTCAAAGGCTAAATAACCGTTTTTTCCTGCGCCCCGCCCCACGAATATCAGCAGATCGGGAAAGCGGGGAAGACCGTCTTCCCTATATACGCAGCAATGCAATGTAAAGACGAATTTTTCCCACGGGAACAACGAAAAATCAAAATATTTTTCCAGTTTCAAGTAATTGTGAAGCTGTTCTGTATTTATGGTCAATTTTTCGCTTTCAAATACCTTTTTTACGAATTTAACCAGCTTTTTTTGCCATAAACAGACCTTTTTTAGCCCTTTTTTACCCCCGTTTTCGACCATGTAAATATAGTCGCATATCTCCGGTACGTCCTTATAATTCGTCGTCAATATCTCCACCGCCTATCATGGCGTTGGCTTTTAGTCCCAACTCTGCCAATAATTTCAGCATTTGCGCGTTGGTCTTGTTGAACATATCCACGGCTTCGTTTTTTTTCATGCCGGACTGACCGCCGCCGTTGTTGTATGGTACGATAGTTCCGCGCTTTTGAATGTCTTCGACAAGTAGGGTTTTAGTCACATACATAGCCATGTAATCGTCGATCATATCGTCGAAAAATTTCCCGTATGTCCCGTTAGCTTCCAACTGCTGCCGCAAGTCGTTTTCGATTTCTCTATACTTTTTTGTACGCATGATCCGCTTTACGTCTTCGCTTCTGTTATCCGGTTTATTTGCCATGTATACCACCCCCTCATGTGCGCGCGAATTTCTGTTTTGTCTACCCCATGCCCCGTTTCCCGTCCGCTGTTCAAAATCGAAAACTTTTTGACCGGGGGTATCGTTTACCAGCGTTCCTCATTCACAAATTTATTTTTATTTCCCTTCGCCAGCCCCTTGCCCTTCTCATGCTCTTTATTGTGGCAGTCCTCGCATAAAGGAATTAGATTGTTGTACGTCGTGCCGTTATATACATACGTCCTTGACAATGCCATGCGCGGATGCCGCCGCACCCACTGTACATGGTGGACGCTGCGCGCTGGCGTATGAAAGCCGCGCTTCTTGCAATGCTGGCACTCATAATTATTTTCTTTCATTACCGCGTCGGATAGCTGCCGCCACTCTTTGCATTTATAGAATTTAGATAACTTATCCTCTGCGATTAATTGCTTGATCCATTTTTCCAGTTCGTCCTGTGTCATAGATATATAGCCCGCTCTCTTTATGCTGGGTACGACTGCCGCACCCAGCCGAAGGAAAGTGTAATAAATGCAAATAAAAAAGGACACAAACAACATCAAATAAATAATTGTGTCGTCTGTGTCCATTTCTTTCTATATGTCGTCGTGATCTGCTTTATTACGGCTTTATTTTAACATGGCGGGAATTATATTGCAACTTCTTCTTTTCGCCCTGTGCGGCGTACTGTGGCGCGTCCTGCGCCCTTTTCTGCCCTGCTGCCAGCGTCGCTTTCTATATAGCCGCCTGCTGCCGTCTGCGCTTAATTGAACGGCAGTTCTTCGTCTATCCCGTCCGGTATGCTCATAAAGCCGTCGTTGTCCGTCGGATAGTCCCCCGCTGCCGTCTGTCCGTTTCCCTGCTGTGCCTGTCCTGTTGCCGCCTTGCTTTCTGCAAACTCCTGATCCTCTGCTATAACGTCCGTGGTGTATACCTTTGCCCCGTCGCGGTTCGTATAGCTTCCCGTCTGTATGCGCCCTGTTAAAACAATCTTTGTCCCTTTGTGCAAATACTTTTCTGCAAACTCCCCAGCTTTCCCGAAAGCGACAACGGAAGGAAAGTCTGCGCCTGCGTCCTTTCCCCTGCGATCTACCGCCAGCGTATACCGCGCTATGCACATTTGATCCTGTGATTCTCCCCGCTGGGAATATCTAACTTCGGGATCGCGTGTCAAGCGTCCCATGAGTATAACTTTATTCACTGTCTGCCCCTCTTACTTTCTTTTATTGTTTGTTCCGATCCAGCCTAAAATAATGATTGTTAAACATATGATCGCTGTTATGATGATCGCTGTCATGTTTACATTTGCCATGCCCTCACTTCCTTTCTGCTGCTTTATTTGCCATAATAATCGCAAAGGTGACAGGGAAAGCCACCCCCGCTATTATGCTATACTTTTTGATCTGCTTTTTCTGCGTTTCGTCCGCTTCCGGCGTTTTCTTTGATGTTAAAAGAAACATATAATACCCGAAGCCTATCGCTAATTCTATGTATGCAAATACGGCTATACATACCGCCACGCCTGCTGCCGCGCTCATTCTCTCCCCGCCCCGCTTTCTTTTTCTGTTTCCGGTTTCTTTTCGCACTGGGGAAACGGGCACTTTTCACAATCGCAGCTTTCGCATTGCCCGCCGTTGTTATCTGTAAAGAAATTATGAACCGCTTTTATAATTCTTTTCATTTCCTGCCCCTTTCCCGTTAAAATGTCTTGTCGTCCCGTGGATCAATCCATTGTCTGTGCTTTTTGTCCTGCTCTTTCATAAACTCGGATAACTGCCCGACTGCTGCCGACGCTCCTATTATCAGCAAAACAATTCCGGCAATTATGCCCAGTATTATGTTTATAGCTTTATCCACGCTCTGCCCGTTCCTTTCTCGCCTGCGCTTTCTGAATAACCAGCTTGATTTTAATAACTTCGCTGTCCTCTAAGTATTCGCACACATTCGCAAGATCAGACGCGACGGCGTAACGCTCTGCTTCTCCCTCTGTCAGTTCTTTGTCGTCGTCTGAATAAATAGTATAGCCCGTTGCCGTGTTTTCCTCATTATCCGGCGTATTTACCGGAATTGAAGCGGCGCGGTTTATCTCTGTTAATGTCTCCCCGTCCTCTTTGATTTTAATGGTTATTGCTGCTTCTATCTCTTTCATTGTTTCCCCTTTCCCTTCAATCACTACCAACGGACACCATTCCGGTTTTGTTTTTATGTCTGTTATAAGTCGTCCCATGCCCTTACAATAAACCACCTTATTGTCAACGGTACACATAGTTGTCAATATACATTCCTGGCAATTCTTAGGTGTATTGATTTCAAGTATTGATTTATCCATTATCCCTCCGCTATACTGTTGATCCTACGTCGTCCAGCCCGTATTCCCTTTTTCTGCGCTTACAGTCTTCCAGCATACGTTCCAAAATGCCCACTTCTTCGTCGCTCATGTAGATATAATATTTTTCAAGCATTTTCAGTGCATGAAGGCGGCGCGCGTTCTCTTTTTCCTCTTCGTTTGTGTCGGTATCTGACATTTGATCCGCTTTCTGTTCGGCGATACTGCGCTTTTCCTTTTCTTCTGCCTTTTTTTCGTCTACCATGTCGCGGATTTCCTGCGCTTTTATGTCTTCGCCTGCTGCCACCCGTCCGGCAATCTCTTTCTGTTCGTTTTCCGGTAACTGGCTGGCTGCGGCTGCCGTAACGCCAATCGTGCCGTCTTTGAATTGTTCTTTGATTTCCGGCGTTGCATTTTTATTGATCCGGTTATAATCGCCCACGACCGCTGCCGACGTTCCCATAATACGCGCCACATAATCACGGACGCGTTCGCCATGTTCCAAAATCAGTAATTTTTCTTTCTGCGCCGCTTTTAGTGCCTTTTTCCATTCCTCGGCTTCCATCATCTTGTCATAATCCGTATAATGACGGTTGAAAGTATTTCCGATCAGAACATGAAGCCTAAACTCTGTTTCTGTCATATCCTTATAGCGGCAGTTCACGACGCGGAAGCGTTCTGCGCCGCCCTGCACCAGCATTTCAATAGCCGCGCGCCGCCTGTGCCCGCTTGCAAGCCAGTATTCCCCGTTGACGCGCCCTAATATTAAAGGCTCGTGCAAGCCGCCGACCATTTCAATTCCCGCCGCCAGTTCCTCTATTTCGTCCATGCTGTACTTGTTCTGTCCGGTCACAACGATTTTTTCATAGTCCAGCCGGATTTCCTCAAAATCCTTTTCTATCGTTTCCGCTGCTGCCCCTGCCGTCGCTGCGTTCAGAATGTTTTTAATGTCAAAAGCCACTGTTTTCTCCCTCTCTTTCCATTTTCTCTTGTAATGCCTTTATGCAGGCATTATGTAATTTCAGATCGTAGCTGGCGTTTGTGTTATCTCCTGCCCAGTGTCTGTACTTTTCCAGCCGCTCTATTGCCTGCTTGCTTGTCATTTCCTCTTTTTCTTCCTGCCGCGTCCTTATCCGTGCAATCTGCCCTTTCCAGCTTTTCTTCTCTGATCCCGTCTACCCGCTCCCCGCAGAAAAGCATTTCTTTCATTTGTTCCAGCATGATCTCAACGTCTGCTATTTCCTCAACAAGATTGATATATGCTGCGCTCTGCTTATCCAGCCCGCTTTCCTCTATTGCACCGTACCCGCATTTTAAATCTTTTCTCCAAAATTTGTTGATCGCCCGTGTCAGTTCTGCCATTTCCTCTATGCACTGGCGCGATTGTGCGTCATACCCGTACCGCAATACAATTTCCTGTATTCTTTTATCACTCATTTTCTGCCCCCGCTTTCCTGCAAATACTCATTTACAAATTTTCTGTATGTGACTGCTGCCGCGCTGCGCGGGCTGTATTTTTCCAGCGGCTCTTTGTAGTAGGTTGCCGCCGTCGCTTTGTCTGACCGTCTGATCTGCGTTGTGAATACTCTGTATTTGCAGTTATCCCGAAGCCACTTTTCTGCCACCTCGTTTTCGGGCGTTCTCCGGTAATTCGTCAGAAGTATTCCGGCTATTTTCAAGCCGTCATTTAATGCCCGCAGTTCCTCGATCTGCGCCGTGACTGTTTCTACGCCGTCTAATGCCCAGTTGTCAAGTGTGATCGGGACTATGACTTCATTCGCGGCACATAGCGCGTTAATGGTACACATAAGCAAGGCGGGCGGGTTGTCTATGATACAATAATCAAATTCGCCCTCTATGCTCTGCAAATACCCTTTGATCCGGTTGTCCTGCCTTTCTGTGCTGGCGCGCAGGGCGTTGTCTGCTTCCAGTAGTGAAATATTCGCGTTTATAACATCAATCCCGTGTGTACTCCACCGCGCCGGAATCCTTTTATACAAAATCTCTGCTGTGCCGCAGGTATCTTCCCCGCCCTCGTAGCAATCGAAAAACTGGCTTGCGTTCCCCTGCGGATCATTGTCAATCAGTAAGACGCGCTTTCCGTGTTTCTCCGCAAGTAATGTCGCCATGTTGATCGCGGTTGTGGTCTTTCCCACACCGCCTTTTAAATTGATGATTGTAACAGTTTTCATGTGTCGTCTTTCCTTTCCTTCGCTTTGTCTTTGTGCTGCCTAATCGTAGGCGTAAATGTCTATATTTTTTTGAATACACGCCACGCAGTCTTCCGATCCGTCGCTGTCGTCGCAGTCTTTTGATATAAAATCATTGCCGAATGGACACCCGCCGCGCGCTCCCTCTGCTGCCAGGGCTGCTTTTATCATTTCCACGTCACTTCCGGCGCAATATATAGCAACGCGCTTTTGCGGTCTGCACGGTTCGGAAGCCGGATCGCTTAATATTGTGCGTGTCCCCTGCAAATAACCTTCTAATTCCTGCGTAGCTTCTACACCGCTATAACATACCGTGACTTTGTAGCCCTGTTCTTTTAAATCCCTTATCCACTCTTTTTGCTTGTCTGTCGGCGTGTTTTTACCGTATTTCATTTCGATATACAAGCCTGCGAAGCCGTTCATAGGGACAGGCAGGCAAAGATCGGGTACACCCGCTTTCACGCCCATAGCTTTGAGCCGTGCCGCTTCCCTTGCGTCTCTCTTTCCCCCGTTCGGGATATGGAATAATAATTTCAGTTCGGGAAAGCGTCCGGTATTCCAGTTTGCCCAGTCTATAACGCCCATTTGCTCTGTGTCTTCCCCGCGCTTTAAATTTCCGTACATTCTGCCGCCCCTTTCTATACGCCGCGCTCTATCGTTCCCCGCATTGCTCTTCTTGTCTTTTTCGCTATTTCTTCCGGGCTGTCCATTGCCATTGTCAGCGGTATTCCAATCGGCTGTATTTGCGCTCCCTGCTGCTTTGATCCGGTCAATTCTTTTAACATATCGTAATTTTCAAGAATTGCCTGTGCGATCGCCTGTGCCTGCTGTATTGTCATTATTTTTCCTTCATTCTTTATAAAGTTTTCGATTTCCTTGCGTTGTTTTTCTGTCACCTTTTACCCCTTTCTATGCGCCGTAGTGAAGCCCGAATCCATCCGCTATGCCTGCCACAATCGCTTCACCAGCTTTTAAATTTTCCTGCACGGTGTAACCTGCTGCCGCGTCTGCTTCCCTTATCATCTGCGATCCGTCCGGCGTTGCGCTCTGTGCTGCGTCCTGTCCTGCTCCTGCTGCCGCCTGTCCATTCAGATATGCCGCAGCTTCAGCGAATAAAATAAACTTATACGCTTTGTACCACCGTTCCTGCCCTAAATCATTTTTGACCTTGATTTCTTTCAGTTCCCACGGCTTTTTGCCTGTCTTTACGTCCAGCACGTCGTACATTTTCCCAAACGTCAGCGGCAATCCGTCCGCTGTTTTAGTCTTTTTAAACTCTGCTTTCATGTTCCCTTTTCCTCTCTTCCTTTCTTTCAAAATAACGTCATTTGCTCATATCCTTTTTTGACTTCTTCTTTTCTTTTGCTGTATTCTTTATACATTCGTGTATATTGATAGCTTGCACCGAAGATATTGTTGGCGGCTATAAACAACTTTGGTTCATACTCTTTCATGATCCTTAACTCTTCTTCAAAATTTTGTCCGAATGGGCAGCCCGCGCAGCCTGTTCTTTTTAAACCATACACGCAATAGCAATCACTATTTTTAACATCAAAACATTCGTTATATGTCTTTTTATCTTTCTCCGTATACCAAAAAATCGGTCTGTATTCGTCGCAATCCATTTTCCCGCTTGCATTAAAACAATTTCTATACGCCGTCCCCCTTGCGCCGCCCTCACTCTTTCTAATGCCCGATATGCTCAAATCAAATTTTCTCTCTTTGACAATTTTATGAATTACGTCTTTTTTCGCACCGTCGCAACACTTCGGGGAAACTTTCAATCCTATACTTTCGGGCGGGTGTTCTATCATAAATTCTTTTAAATACTTGCGCCGATTTATATTGAATCTGTCACCGCCTTCCCATTCGTTACACCACCAGCGTAACGCTGCCTTGCATTTCGGATATTTTTTCAGCAGATCGGGAAAGGGTTCATCTTCCCACTTGAAGCCGTGTCTCTGCAATCTTTCTATAAATTCACTTATTGTCTTTGACAAAAACGGTTGCCCATACCTTGAGCATGAAATAGGTATTGGTGTTAGTGCCTTGTATTCCTCAATTCTTACGTGGTACTTTTTTTCAAGGTCTTTTATATGTCTTTTTGTTGCTTCGTACTCTAGCCCTGTGTCAAACCATACGTAAGTTATTTTTTTATTTACATCTAGTTTTCTGCATATATCCATAACAATGTCGCTATCTGCGCCGCCCGATATGCTGCAAATTATATTTTCATAAAGCACACTATTTATTTTTGAATTTGCAATTATTATATTTTCAAATATCGTCCCGCCTTCCCACGGCAGATTTTCGCACAACTTTATCATGTCTATCATTTTTCTTTTCCTTTCCCGGTTTCTCCGTGATCTGCACTTCTCCGGTCTCTAAATCCAGTGTGTAGGTATCTTTTGTCATAGCGCGCTTTCTGCCGTCATAAATCAGCGTATAGGTGAAATACATAAATCCCGTTACCTCATGCCATGCTTCGGCTACGCTGTCTTTATCCAAATACCAGCCCTGCGGTATCTCGATTGTATGGTTATAGGCGTTCTTTGATCGAACCGTCGTTTTTGTCGGCTGCGGTATCTTTAAATTTTTACTGGAATTGTACCGCCTGCCGGAAAAGCCCTCGCACGTCTTCATAGTCTTTTCTGAATATTTCACAAAATACGAAGCCAATTTCCTATACTGCCCGCTATCGTCCAGGGGCTTTATATCAATCCAGCCTTTATCCCAGCATTTTTTCAGCCTTGCGATCTCTATTGCATTTAATACCATGTGAACGTGCGTTGCGCCCCTCTCCCCGACCTCTGCCACCCACACATACTTTGCGGAATCCCCTACCGCTTTGTATTCTTTCCGTATATCCCGCAATAGCTTGTCAACGTCTGTCCGAAGTTCCTCTTTCCCAGCTGGGCGTTTCTCTTTTGCATAAGACCATGTAATATATAGGCTTGTACCGTCGTAGTTCTCGTTTAATATCCACGTCAGCTTTTTAACTGCCTGTCTGCTATTTACTTTTTTCTGTGCTTCGCTTGTCTTATTCTCCTTCTGTCTTCTCGATCCCTCTTTTGTGTCGGTTCGTGTTGCGTAATAGTATGTATGCTGCTTCGTTCTCCCTGCCTTGCAGGTCTCATGTCTATATGGCATATTTCCACCACCTGTCGATAAAATAATATACTTAACAAGTCATAACGGCGGTTAAAAACCGCCCCATTCCTTGACTTTTTACCGCACACGGCGTATACTATTACTAGGGTTTTATTTTAGCTGTGTACGGCTTGACCGCTTTGGATTTCCCGATCCGAAGCGGTCATTTTTTCGTCTTTTCTTTTTCATTTTTCAATGTACGTTTAAATTTGTGTCGCCTGCTGCCGCTACGTCCTTTTCTACGTTTCCACATACCCCCCCCCGAAAAGAAAATCAAAACGTATTTGCGCCATTTCTTCCCGCAGGCGTTTGTCTGCTTCCGTGAAATATTCTTTGTCAATCTCAAAACCTAAAAAATTATGTCCTGTCCGGTATGCCGCCCGCAGACATGCGCCCGATCCGGCGTGGGTGTCCAGTATCTTGTCGCCTGCTGCCGCATAATTTAAGATCAGCCATTCATATAGCTTGATCGGTTTTTGCGTCGGGTGGAAAGTATGATCTCTTTGCAGTTCCGCGCGGTTTATGACTACGATCCGCGTGGGTTTCTGAAATGTGCTGTATGCTAATTCGCAATCGCTCATAGAAAGCCCGTGTTGTCCTTTATCCCACACAATCCAGCCTTTTGTGCCTGTCCTCAAATGCTCGACAAAATAATTACCGCCCCATATAATCTGGTTGATGCTTACCCGCTCCAATTCTCGGAAATACCCTGCGGGCGGGATCACTTTGTCCCAGTCTTTCTTCGTGTGCGCTTTCCGGCTGTACTTTGGATTTTTATTGATATTCAGCTTTTGTCCGTCAATCCCAATCCCATACGGGGGATCAACAATCGCTAATTCAAAATACTTGTCCGGTATTTCTTTCATGGCTTCCATGCAGTCTGCATTGTAAAGCCTGTCTAACTCAAACATTGCGCGCACCCTCTTTTTCTTTCATTTCCTCGATCATGCGCGCCGGCCCGTCCGCTGCCTGCTGCCAGCCCCTTGCTTTCTGCCGTAGTTCTTTTATTTTTCCGTTTGCTATACGCAACTTATCTTTCAAGCTGTTGTTTTCCTGCAAAAGTTTGATGATCTCCGCTTTCTGCTGCGGGGCGGCGTTTATTATTTCCGGCGGTATGCGTCTTCGTAAATCCTGCCTTTCTATCACAGTCAAAACAATGTGGCTTTCGTACCTGTCAACGGTCATTTTCTGCCCGCACTGGGCGCAGGAATAAACTGTATTGTCTTTCAGTTCGTCCGGCGCAATCTGCACCCTGCAGGTCAGACAGCAACAAAATTTCTGATTTTTAACGGAAAATGATCTTTTAATAGCCATAACTCACCTACTGCACAAATTCGTTGTTGTCGCTGATTTCACGGACAACTTTTATTTTGTCCTGCGCCATTTGCATGATCCGGCAGCGAAGCCCTGTTCTGATCGTTACCGTTGCGACTTTCATTTTTTTGTCGCAGATAGCGTCCACGGCGTTCAGCATAATTTCCCGTACTGTTTCCGGCTGCTTATACTCCCCAGCATCTTCTCCGAAAAGTTCATTGATCCTTTGCTTTGCCACTGTCCGGCGGTTCTTTTCCTGCTGATACTTTATAGCTTCGTCGCACCCACACAACATTGTGGCGGCTTCCTCTAACTGCGGCGCGGTCATGTCTGCGCCGTCCTCTACAATGACATTTTGCCCGCAGAAGCGGCAGGCTCCCGATTTACTCCCTTTTGCCATAGTTTCTTTTCTCCTTTCTTTGCTACTAAAATGCCGCAAGTATAAATAAAATTACTGCTTGTAATATGATAGCCGCCGCGCCGCCTATAAAAGAATAAATCGCAGCTTCCCTGCTACGTCCCCACAATGCCCGCTGTAATCGACGCATCCACATTTCTTCCCGTACCGGATTCATAGCTTTGTCGTCTATGTACTCATGTGCAAATATTTTCCGTGTGTCCGTGCCGCCATAGTTTGCTATGTTCTCCGCTGTATTTTCGTTTACATAGTCAAATACAAGTCCCTGCCCCTTGCACCACTCCACCGCGTCCTGCAGGTCTTGTCCTTTCCGGCAGGTATACAGAATAAGGATCGCGCCGTCTTTCTGAAGCCGCTTGCAACATTTAATCATTTTGGGAATAGGCTTTATAATTTCTGGAAATTTTGTTACTGCCAGTGTTCCGTCAAAATCTACCGCAACGATCCGGCGGTATTGTGGCGCGTTCATGCCCGCACCCACTTTCCGATAAAGCGCGCCCAAAAAGGACGTTTTGCAGCTTCAATCCGAAGTTCTGTTTTTTTGAATGTCTGATCTATCAGCCCGATCACTTCATGCAGTTCTCTTTTACTTATCAGATCGCCGCAGCACATACCGTTAGCATATCCCGCCGCGACCATTCCCCACTTTATCGCTTCCGCCTTGTCGCCCGTTTCCCTTATCACCCGCAGCATTTCGTTTAATTGTTCCAGCCCCTCCTCCTGTTGCTGCCGTGCCACTCTGTTTCCGCGCCGCGCGGCAATGCGAACAGATTTCGGAATCATGTCCACCGCCTGCGCGATTTTTCCAATGTCCAGCCTTGCCATTTCGTGCATGGCGGCGTGGTCTTCTTTTGTCATAACCTCAACGACAAATTTTCCTGTGTCCTGCTGCCGCGCCGTCCTGTTATAAATCGCCTGGACTTCATTTGCCTGTGTCCTCATGCGTCCGATCCCCTTTCTTTTCCGGTTCTGTCTCCTTTTCCTTTGTTTCACTTTTAAACTTAATCGCGCATACTTCATATACCGTAGATAAAAACGGCAGCTTGCGCCCCTCGATCCTTTTTCTGTAATCACGGGACTGGAAACGCCCGTAAATTTCTACATAGTCCCCGATTTCAAGCGTGTTCGCCTTGAACGCCTGCCAGTCGAAACATACACACGGTATATAGTTCGTGGCTGCCCCCGAATTTACCGCTACCATGATGCTTGTAGCCGCCACCCGTTTTCCCCGCTGTGTCCTGCGGCGCGTTGACCGGAAACGCGGCGACTTGCAGATATTTCCGCAGATCGTGACTTCGTTCTGATCGTTTACGGGTGGATCATTTACCGCGATAACTTCCGCATATATGTAGACTTTCACGCGGCTTTCTTCCGGTTTTGGATCGTGTACATTCTCCGATCTGATTTCGCCGCCGATCAGCACTTCCGCGCCCTCTACGATTCTTTCTAACATTTCCTTTGATCCAGCGGCGCGCCCGTCAAACTGTAAAATATATGTGTCCTCCGTCCCGCTGGGGCGCGTCCGTGTCAATGTGGTTTCGTACACTTTCCGCGCCCAGTCTGCCGCTTCAACTATCAATTCCGGCGGGTTTTTGATGTACCCCACGATCCCGATTGTGTTATTTCTGCTCATGTTCTTTTTATCCCCTTTCATATTTTGGCAACTTTCCCGCCTGCGCGTAAAAGTCGTATAAATCCGCTTTATAATGCGCCAGCGTGTCCCACAGTTCCTTGATCCGCTGTTCTGCTTCCTCTGCTTTCCATGCTGCGTAGGTGTAATCTGATAGAATTTTGTCTTTTTCCTCATTTGCCTTTTTTATACATTCCTCATACTTTGCCGTTACTTCTGCGTATGCTGCCGGACTGATCCAGCCTGCTTCGCGTAATTCTTTTATATTTACGCTTATGTATTCCGCAATCAGTGCAAATTTTCGGAAAGCTACCGCCGCCCCGAAGCAATCTACTAAAATTTGAATAGCCGCTTCTTCGTCAATCTCATACATTTCTTTTAACTTGCTATCATCTAATTTCTGGATATACGCATTTAACGCCTGCTGGCTCTGTATGCCCTGCACACCGTCATTTCTGAAAATGCGAAGCACTTTTTCCAGCGTGTCTTTGTCAGTTCCCAGCCCGTCAGACTGCCATAGCTGCACTTCTCCCATGCTCTCTTTCCTCTCTTTCCTGCTTATAATTTTTTAATTCGTCGATCGCTCTTTTATAACAATCTATTTCTTCCGTTTCCTTTGCCCTTACAATGCACTTCCCGCGCGTTTCGCCTTTATACTCCCATATCTCGATCAGATCATCTTCGCTCTCGTAAATGCTGAAGTGCATATGTGACCGCAGATTATATCTTTTCTTCAACGGTCTATATATTTCATAAAATTTTCTTACTATCTCGTTGTATTCGTCTTCCATGCCTACCCTCTATGTAATCAACAAGTTTCCGCAGTTTCGCCGCTACCCCCCCCCATAAAATCGAATAGTCGCAGTTGTGCGGTTTCCTGTCTGTATCTCTCCTGTGATAATTTGAAATAGTGTTCGCTTAACTCGAAGCCCACGAATTTATGCCCCGTATTCCGGCAGGCAATCAGTGAAGAAGCCGATCCCACGTGCGTGTCTAAAATTGTGTC
>CAIGRU010000709.1_pt1 | contig 20874 bp, 17 predicted proteins | sample 7351341 | NCBI WGS metagenome assembly CAIGRU01
CCATCGGCTATATGTGCGCCTTCGCCTACGCCGTCTCCCTCATCGTCTTTCAGTTGGGCGGACTGGCGACAGGAGAAGCCGCTTTCGGCCTTGGCACCATCGCCGCCCTGGCCCTGCTGGTGGGCATCGTGTACCTGCTGGTCCGCAAGGGTTACCGGGCGGAGGCCGGACACCGTCCCCGGGTGGCTCTTGGCTGCGGGGACTGCGCCTCCTGCGGCGGCTGCGGCCGGGCCTCCTGAAAAACTGCGCCACCTCTTTTGAATACGAAAAGGCCCCGGGACTGCCTGTTTCCCGGAGCCCTTTCGTATTACTCGATATGACGGAGGTACAGGACCTCCCGGAGGGGTTTCCCTCCGATCTCATCGTCCATCTCGTCCCCGGTCAGGGTGAACCCCGCCCGTTCATAGAAGCGCCGGGCCCGGCGGTTTTCCTCCAGCACCCAGAGAAGCACGTCCCGGAAGCCCTGTTCGGCCAGCCGCCTCACCGCCGCCGCCAGCAGGGCTTTTCCATAGCCCTTGCCCATGGACTCCGGCAGCAAATAGAGAGACACCACCTCCCCGAAGTTCGGCCAGTCCGGCCAGCGGGAGGCGCAGACGCTGGAGCTTCCGATCAGCCGCTCCCCCTCGGTCAGGACGAGGGTATCCCATCCGGCCCGATCCAGGGCCTCCGCCCAGCGCCCGGTGGGGATGCCGTCCAAGTACGCCTGGGGGACGATGCCCCGATAGGCGGCCTTCCAGCTCTCCTCATAAATCCGGCTGATTTCCAGGCGGCTATCCGTCTCCCGCAGCGGCCGAATCTCCATTTAGTCCCTCCTTTTCCCCAATCAGCGCCAGCTTTTTCCGGCGGTCCAGGCGCTTGATGGCCGCCTCCCGCCGGAGGGCGGCGGATTTGTCCGCCACCCCTTCCCGATAAACCAGTTCCACCGGCAGGGGGTGTCCTTAGCGCCCCTGCCGCTTTGGTGGGCCTCCAGCCGCCGGGGTAGGTCGTTGGTGCAGCCGGTGTAGAGCGTCCCGTCCCCGCAGCGAAGAATGTACACCGTCCAGCCCATGCAACCGCCTCCCTTCGTTCTCTGGAGGATAGTCTACCATACCGACGCTTCAAATGCAAAGGCCGCATAGGGACTTCCCCGGTTTTCATAGGGTAAGGGAGGAGGGCGGGCCCCCGCCCCCAAATTCGGTCCGCCGCCAGCCGGGAAAGCGGCAGCCGGGGCCCGATGCTCCGGCGAGGAGGTCTTATGCTGTCTGCCGCACTGCTGCTGTTTGCCAACACGCTGCTGTTTTCCCTGCGCCTCTCCGGCGGCGGGTCCTTTCCCAAACCCCTGACCGCTGCCGAGGAGCGGGAGTGGCTGGAAAAGTACGCCGGGGGGGATTCGGAGGCCAGGCAGGTGCTGATTGAGCGGAATCTGAGGCTGGTGGCGCATATTATTAAGAAGGGGTGAAGCGGAAGGAAAGAAAATATGGTGCTCCAGCGGACAGAGTACCTTCCGGGATTATGCCAGAGAGGTAACTGTCCGTTAGAGCGCCACGTTGATATAGCTCAACCCAATGAGGCCAAAGCGTCATTAAAGAGCAATCGTTCATAGGGATCAAGGACTTGGAGAAGTCGTTCTCTATGCGCAAAGCACTCCTTTTTCGCATCTAATTCGCTGATGGTCAATATTGACGGTAATATTTTTTCTATTCGGCGGATTGTATCTAAGGGAAAACCATATTCCACTAAATATTCTCCAAAAGGACTTCTGACTCCTGTTTCATAAAAGCGCTTTACCTTTGAAAGACTAAATTCTCCAACATCAATTCCTTTGATCTTTGCCGCGCAAGAGAAAATACTTTCAAATAGCGATAAAATCTGAGGAATTTTATGCTCAACAATATCCTTGAGTGTTCGAAATGCATTAGAATAGGCCTGATCTATAGAAATATGCCTACGGGCATCAGGATACCTGGAGTAATCTATTTCCCACTTTAAAAGTCCGTACAATCCCGACTCATAATAAGTTTTTCCGATTTTTGCAAAGCGGTTCATAGATAACTCATCAAGTAAGCCGGCAACTGAAAATGTATTTAAGACTTTCCATAAATAATTATATCCTAAAAAGCTTTCACAGAGATTTGAATTGTGTATTAGTCGAGTGTATCGTCCAAAATGTTCACCGTCAGTCAGTAGAAGGTTCAGGAGTTGCTCTTGCTGTTCCTTTGGAACTAATCTGTTTTTATAGAACACATCTTCAGGAAGTTTGTAATCTTTAGTTTTCAAATCATGTTGATTCTTTGCACATTGGTTTTTCTCAGTTAGATCAACTAATTCAGCATTATCTAAATCAACCCCATCCAATTGTGCATCTGAATAAGTTGCAAAATCTAAAACAAGATCCCTTTCATTTTCAATTTCAAGAAGGTTTTTCTTCATATAAAAAATTCTACCAATAAAACTATGATAGTATCTGCCAGCACGGCCCTTTATGTTCTTGATATCAAACGGAGTAAGGGGTTCGGAGCCTTTTTTGTCGTTTAGGATTACCATGTTTTTTGCAGATGTATTGACACCTTCAACAATTGTTGAAGTGCAAAACAAAATATTAAAAGGGCCGTGGTTAAACTGATTTAGAATTTCCGATTGAATATATTTGGGAAGCTTTCCGTGATGCATCCCAAAACCCTTTTCCACCACTTTTACAAGGCTCCAATTATTGACTGAATTATCAATATCATAGGTTCGCCGAATATGGGCTAAAAACAATTGCATTCGCTTGGGCATTTCAAAACCATCAACATCATTGCGAGCTGTAGCAAGTTTAGAAGCATATTCATTGGCTTTTGCTGGAGTAGTGCAATACAATAAAGTTTTCCCATAGTTTCTTGTTTCGATATATTCAATTATATCGCAAATCTTGTCATTCACTTTCGGACTTAGTTTTGTTGATGCCATTATAGGGCAGTCAGGCTCAAACGGCACTTTTTCTTTGATTCTTGTTCCGAATGCCTCAATTCCTATCCTCAATGTCGGCTCAAATAAGATTTCTCGTACTTGGATATTGTTTGAACGGATAAATTTTTCCATTCCTTCTCCGAAATTTTGTCGACTCAAGTTAGGGCCAGCTAAATAATACTCATCTACCTGTTTCGCCAAAAGATATAGTGCAATGCGAAAAGTCTTTCCGCGATTTATGTCCAAAAATGTTGCAGGCACTTCTTGGGTGTCACTTACCTTTTCGTCTATAGTATCAGTACAATAATCTTCGTCGATCTTATAGATTTCATCATAAAAGAAGAAGTCAATTTTTATATCAGGATAGGTGGCAAGAAGCTGTATAGTTCGTTCTGGAGTAAAAACAAAAATATTCCGCTCTTCAAAATTGATTTCACTATCTACAGACTTTATGACATTATAATCTAATTCCTTTTCCTTTACAAAATTAAGCATTTCTACTGCATTTTCTTGCAATAGTGCAATTGTCGGAAAAACAAGGAGTACAGTTTTATACCTTCCATAATTTAGAAATAAGATCTCTCTCATTAAGAATGTTTTCCCATATGAGGTTGGGGCACTAATTAGCATTCGTTTGCAAGACAGATTCTGAAAGTAATCAATAATTTCTTTTTGAGTCTTATCTAAAATATTATTTGTGCGAACTTTCGAGCGATATATATTTTTTATTGATTCGTCTGCTAAAACAGCCAGGGATGAAGCAGAATTATCTGGATTCTCTCTCAGGCCGTTCAAAATGTTATAGCCAAACATCCTCATCTTTTGAGATGCAATAAAAAGTAAGCTTTTGATGAAAGGATCACTGCTGATATCTTTTTGCTCGGAGATAATACAAACCAAATCTCTCAGAATGCACTTCGAATCTAAATCGTCTTCACAATAGTTATTTATTGCAGAGAGCAATTCACTTGCGTAATCCAGCATAAAATCCACTTCCTTTATCTCTGAGGCGAGTGATGTCTTCGATTGGAAAAATGTAAAATAATATGTGAGGAGCAAATCCAGAAAATGTGTACTTGTGCGACAGAAAATAGGATTGCATTTCGCTACTCTCTCGTTCAATTTGTGTACATATTTCAGAAGGATTCTTATAAACACACTCTGCACCATAAGCCAACAAGCATGGAATATAGACTGAAATATGGTATTCATCGAAACATTTCATCAATGCTGCTTGGCGTATAGTATCAGTCTCTTTTGCGTTGGCAATGTTAATTTTATTAATGATACTTGATATTGTTTTGGCTTCTGGCGTTGTTCCTGCGGGTTTATCGCACACAAAGAATAACTGAGCTGAGAAATAGTCCTCTGCAAATTTTTTAACTAAATCAGTGTGAATGCCGGTTTTGCAATACATTTTATCTCCCAGTTTGGCTTGACCTAACCACAAAGCAATTTCGCCTTTATCTGATAATGTGAAATAGGCCAAATCATATCCTTTTATTTCGTTGTTGTCAAATTGGCGTAACATGGGACGCACAGCTAACTTGAATGGCGCAGGTGCATATAATTGAACCAACAAATCCAACAACACTTCACCGGGCAACCCATCAGATGCTAGTGAACGTTTAGGAAGGCGCCATTCATATGCATGTTGTGCAGCTTCCTCTAAATTTGAAAAGGTTCCTTGCTCATAATGTGAAACTATCTCTTCTTCTCCATAGCAATAGAACAATAGGTTTTGCCGCATTATTCTCCCCAATTGTTCAACCGCATGAGGACCTACTCCGTGACTGAATGGGCGAAATTCATGGATATTTGCCGTTGGAGAATATTCTAATATAACGCCCTTGCATTTTGAGACAATCTTATCAAAATAGATTTGACGATACCTATCTATAATTTTCATTAGGTCACCCCTGTGCAATCAAATTGCTATTACATTAGCTCTTCCAATGTCCACAGCGGCAAATTTAGTAGCCAATCTTCTCTCCTATAATCCGCCATGGAAGTACGGATGGACAGCTTTGGCTGGAACTTATCTCGGTACACTTTTAAGCTCTTGGCCTGGAGATTAATTTCCGCCTTGACCTCCACCGGGATCACATCGCTGCCGTTGTCGATAACAAAATCCACTTCCGCGGTGCCGCGGTCAGCCGTCCAATAATAAATGCCCAAGCCCTTGATGGTCTTGAACTGCTGAAGGACATACTGCTCTGTCAACGCACCCTTGAACTCCTTGAACAGTTCGTTTCCATCCAGCAGCATATCCTGTCGCAGCCCTACCATGCAGGATAGTAGTCCTACATCTACTAGGAACAGCTTAAAGGCCTTCAAATCTTCATAGGCTTTCAGCGGCAGACTAGGCGTCGTCACCCGATGTACCTTGTGGACAAGCCCGCAATCGGTAAGCCAAAGCATGGCTAGTTCGTATTCCTTTGCCCGGGCCCCCTCCTTAATCAACCCATAGATGAACTTTTTGTTCTCTTTGGCAAGCTGAGCGGGAATGCTATTCCAGAGCATCCGAATACGGGGTACAGCCTCATTGGGAGCGTGCTTGGAGAAGTCTTGCTCGTAAGCCTCCAGAATACGTCGCTGAATTTCCCGCACCTCATTAAAATCCCGACTGTCCGCAAAAGCTTGCACCGCCTCCGGCATACCACCTACATAGTAGTAGTGCTTGAGCAGGTCGATATAATCCTGTTTAAAGGCGGTGGCCATATCGAAGTCACCTTTTTGAATCAGCTCCACATACTGCTCCTTGTTCATAGCTATCATGAACTCAAAGAGGGAGAGAGGATAGAGGTCTAGAAATTCCACCTTGCCTACTGGGAAAGAGGTCCCCTGGTGGAGCGCCACTCCTAACAGGCTGCCAGCGCAGATAATCTGATACTGGGGGGCATCCTCGTTGAAGTATTTCAGGCTGGTCAACGCTCTGGGCGCCTCCTGTACCTCGTCGAAAATCAGCAAGGTATTGCCCGGGTCGATTTTATGTCCGGCATAAAGCTCCAGTCCGGTAATGAGCCGCTCCACTTCCAAACTGCCCTCAAAAAAGGCCCTCATCCGCTCGTTGTTGTCAAAGTTGATATAGACAGTGGATGCATATTCCCTGGCACCGAACTCCTTCATCAGCCAGGTCTTGCCCACCTGACGGGCGCCGCGGATGATGAGCGGCTTGCGACGCTTTTGGGTTTTCCACTTTTGAAGTTGCTCCATCGACATTCGGTACATGAACATCACCTCGCAATAATTTAGACTATATTATAGCACGAAAGTGCAAAAAATCAAACGACTTTTTGAAAGATATTTACAATCTTACAAATAACAATTCTTCCGCTTTGCTGCATTCTGAAAATCTGGCAGCAGATAGACAGCCTGCTTCGGAGGACAGGCTGTGTTCCGGCAGCAGGGTAAGGGAATCAGCATTTATTGGAATATAAACCTACAATCCGTTGTATTTACGAGGAAACTGTAGTATAATGCCAAATATAGTAAAATGTGGATGTTGTTTGCATTTCTATCCTGCATGGACGGAGGCGAAATATATGATAGAACTAAATCTTGATCCTTTCAGGCAATCCAAAAAAGAGTTTATCGAATCCGTTATTGAAGCTTGTAAACCAATTTTCGATGATGCATTTGGCCTTGATTTTTCCAGAGACGATTGCCTTAAAGTCGCTTTTTGTACTTTTGAAAATCGCGCTGCTGTCTATGTGGATTTTTGCACACGCTTCTTCCCGCTTTACTTAGCAGAAGGTTATAACAGAGATGATTTCTTCACAGCACAAGCTTTCACCAATGCAGACACGGGTATTTATGGAATACTTATTTGCCTAGACACGGAGCAAGAGCCTTCTGACTGGTATCAAATCATCCTCCACGAAATGAGTCATCTCTTCTACATTACTCGTGAAATTTCCAGAGACAATTTTAATGCCAGATACCCAAAGGAAAAGATTAAAGAAGACTTGCATAATGGAAATATCTATGTTGGATATACGGTATGGCGTGAATTTATCGCGGATTACATTGCGTACCAGCTAAATCCAATTGTGGGGCCGATTACCTTATCCAGGCTACGGGAGGTAGTCCGCGAATTGGACAAGGGCATCCATACCGATAATCCTGACAGATCGGTAAACGCATCGCAAATACTCGCTTACATTTTCGTGACAGTCAAAATTCAAGAGGCAACTGACATAGAGACTATTTTTCAAGCTTTAGAAAGGAATCGCATTTTTCCCTCAAAAGAACGATGTATGCTTTATCGTGTAATTATTCGCCTCATTTTTCACCAGCTTGAGGATGATTTTTTCTGGGAGATCACACCTCAATTTATCGAGGAAATAGGGATGGCATATCTCTTGCTCGTTCAGTGAAAAGCCGCGTAAACAAAGGACATTATATTTATCTCCGCTCCAGAACTCCACAAATCCGTGGAGTTCTGCTTTTTTGCCGGAATTCTAGTCATATTTTACAAATTTTATGTGCTGCTTTAGAGATTTTAATGGGCGGTTCAAGTGGTGAACTCCACTCATACGTCAAATTCCAAACAAGATTGCTCTTTTAAACTCCACAAATATGAAATATTTGACCGTACCCGCTTTTCAATACCGCTGAAATCATCTATAATGGAGCAAATATGATTTTCGGAGGTAAACCTTCCATGAGCAACGAGCGACGGACAAAAAACCAAGTTTCCTACATTTTCTCCAAAGAAGTGATTTTAAAGGATCTCTTGCAGCAAGGCGCTATCTCTGACTTGGAATTTGCACGGTATGACGAAATGCTGTACGACCGCTATCAACTGGACGCAAAAACCGGGATTCCTAGACCTGCCAGTCCGTCCATATCCGAGCAGCCGGAGCAGCCCTGTGCTGGGAAAGAGACCATCTATATGTCATTAACAGCGGAAGCCAAAAAAGTGTTTGAAAATGCGCCGGGGTATGCGGTGCAGAGTTGGCTGCGCGATGGAAATACAATTGCCCTTCTACACTACTGGGAGGTAAAAAACAACCCGGACTTTAACACGGCAGGCTATGAAGCGCTCCTGCAGGAACTGAAAAGCCCCTCCCTGACCCTTACTGCGAAAAAATGGATCGAAGCCACAAACGCCATCGGTCTGCAGTCTAAGCAGGGAAAGAATGGCGGCACCTATGCACACCCGGAAATTGTCTGCGCCTTTTGCGCCTGGCTTCATCCGGAGTTTCATTACGCATTGATCCAGTCATTTTTAGCAACACATCAACGCTGGGGGACTCAGCATGAGTAATCAAAGAGAGATTATTGAAATTCCCGCAAGAATCGCCGAAGCCCAGGCTCGAACTGAAAAGCTGCGTGTAGCTGCATATTGCCGTGTCTCCACTAATCAGGAAGCCCAGTAGAACAGCTATCAGGCACAGAGGGCATATTATCTTGATAAGATTGAGTCCAATCCCGATTGGGTCCTTGCCGATATTTTTGCGGACGAAGCGATTTCTGGAACCTCCGTGGACAACCGCACAGAGTTTCAGCGTATGATCCGTTGGTGCAAAAAAGGGAAATCGATCTAATTCTGACCAAGTCCATCTCCCGTTTTGCCAGGAACACCGAAGATTGCCTGCACTATGTCCGGTTGCTGAAGGGCCCGCAAATCCCTGTGATATTTGAGACCGAACGGCTGGATACCTCTCAAATGGACAGTGAGTTTTTCCTGGCTATGCTCGGAGCAAACTCACAGGCTGAAAGTGAAGCCACCAGCAGCCGGGTTAAATGGGGTGTCCGTGCCGCATTTCGAGACGGCAAGGTCCGATACCAATACAAGCGCTGGCTGGAGTATCGAAAGTGTGAAGATGGAAAGCCGGAAATCGTGCCGGAAGAGGCTGCCATCGTTAGAAGGATTTTTGATGCGTATTTAGCGGGCCACAGCCTCAAAGCACTCAAACACATACTTGAAGAAGAAAAGATTTCTACAAAAACGGGGCTGACGGAGTGGTCCGTCCCTTCGATTCAAAACATTCTCAAAAATGAAAAGTATACCAGAGACGCATTACTCCAGAAAACCTATACTACCGATCCCATTTCAAAACGTCAAAAGATAAATCGAGGAGAACTTCCACAATATCTGGTGAAAAACTGTCATCCCGCCATCATTTCTCGGGAGGTCTTTTCACTTGCCCAGAAAGAGATGGCCCGACGTACTGCGGCAAGGAGCATGGAAGAGACTCCGGAGCCTCTCCTGGAAAAGAAAATCTATTCCAGTAAATACGCATTGTCCGGAGTACTATTTTGCGGAATGTGCGGCGCCCCCTATCGCCGCTGCACATGGAAACGAAACGGCAAAACCCGTATTGTGTGGCGCTGTCAGAATAGGCTCAAAAATGGGACAACAGTCTGCGCCGATTCTCCGACTATTGATGAAATTGACCTGCACCAGGCCTTAGTGGCTGGAATCAATGAAATGCTCCATCAACAGGAATACCTTCTCGCCCCTTTCGAGAAACTGGGTATCACTGAACGAAGGCAGGCCCTTGTCTCACAGCAAAAGCAGATGGACGCCAATATCGTTGATTTGATCGTACAATATGCGGATAACCGGAACTGGGATCACAGCGCGGAACCATTCCGCAAGCTCCTGGAAAAACGCCGCAAACTTCCGCAATCAGCTAACCAACTTCCGTGTCAATTAGAGCGCTATCATGACGGTATCGCCCGCTGTGTCCTGGAGAAGGTCACAGTACTGGACACAGGCCGCCTGCATATTGCCTTCAAGGGCAGCGCTTCAGCGGAACAGCCTTTCTGACAGCAAGAGCAGCCAGCGAACATATTTGGGCGGGTACAGAAGGACTGTCCAAATATGTTCGTTTTATTCTTGTATATTCGTACCGAATATGTTATTATAGAATTGAGGTGAGGAAATGGAACGGCGTATTGCAAAGATCAATATCAGCTCCGCCGGGGGGACCGCTTCCAGCGGCTCGAAGACCTGCAAGGTCACCCTGCCCACGTCGTGGGTAGAGGCCATGGGAATTGACGGAGGCCGCCGGGAGTTGGAGCTGACCTTTGACGGGCAAACGATCACGCTGTCCCGGCGCCTCAGCGGCCCGGAATTTGCGTCACGGCGGCTGGCGCAGGGGCACGAGATCCGCGTCCTGCGATTCTACGATGGAGATATACTCTGCTCTACAATCTATGCCGATTTTACCGGGCAGGCCGTGGCCGTGGAGAACCAACCCGTTCCCCTGGTCAAGACCGCCTTTGGAAACAACCCACTTCCTGACTGGAAGGACTTCCAGCGGTTCCTTGAGGAACGCTGCATCCCCCGGCAGCGGGCCGGACTGCGGGAGTATTTGGATGCCCTGGGGCTAGAGGAATACGACCCCCTGGCCATCATCGAGAAGACCGGCGGACGTATGGCAGAGGACCAACAGTGGCTGACCATGGAGGTGCTGAAATGACGATCCGGCTGGTGACGGATGAAAAAATCGCGGAAACCTCCTCCAAGGGGAACCAGGAGAAGTGGTACGACCTGGCGTCAAACCGCTGGTACAAGCTGGACCAGTTTGGTTATGAGGCATTGGCAGAAGCCGCCGTCTCCCTGTTCCTAGAGAGGAGCAATCTTGAAGCGGATACACCCTTCACATTTGTCCGCTATCAGATGGAACGTCTCCAAGTCCACGGACGGGAGCGCACAGGTTGTTCCAGCAAGAATTTCCTGCGGCCCGGACAAGCTCTCATCACCGTCAACCGTCTGCTATCCAGCCACTTGGGAAAGCCCCTGCGGGAAAAGCTGACGGGGCTCTCCAGCGACAAAAGGCGCATTGCCTATCTGGCGGAGGCGACGGCAGACATCACGGGCCTGGCGCTCTTCCCCCAATATCTGACCCTGCTCTTTGAGATCGACGCCCTGTTCTGCAACGACGACCGGCACCTGAACAATATCGCGGTCATTGAACAAGGTGGTCAATACGACTATTGTCCAATCTTTGACAACGGCGCGGGTTTATTGTCTAACACCCAGATATCCCCCATGGACATCGCGCCGCCCGCACTGATTTCCGCTTTGCGGGCCAGGCCCTTCAACATCACGTTCACCCGGCAGATGAACACTGCCCGTAGTCTGTACGGGCCGCAGCTGACCATACCGAAGATGACGGCGGAGCATGTCCGGGAGGCCCTGCGGCCGCTTTTGGAGTACTATCCCCAGCGGGACCGGGGCATCATCACAGACCGGGTGGAAGCGTGTATCCTGACTCGGCAAAAGAAGCTCTGACGAGGAGGCCCAAGATGAAAGAAAAACTCATTCACTTTTTCGAACAGGAAATCGTCCTGTGCGCCGCTCTGGCGCTGGCAGCGCTCTCCATGCTCCTGGTCCGCCCGGACGCGGAGTACCTGTCCTACATCGATTTCCGAACCTTGGCCATTTTGTTCTGTCTGATGGGCGCCATGGCTGGGCTGCAAAAGACCGGCGTCTTTCAGTGGATTGCCCAGGCCCTTCTGACCCGGGTGCGAGAGACGCGGCAGCTGGTGTGGATTCTGGTCCTGCTCTGCTTTTTCTCCAGCATGGCCATCACAAACGACGTGGCGCTGATCACCTTTGTCCCCTTCACCTTCACGGTCCTGCGTCTCATTGGGCCGGAGGCCGGAAGGCGGCTGATGGTCCCCATCGTCGTCCTGCAGACCGTCGCCGCCAACCTGGGCAGCATGCTGACCCCCATCGGGAACCCGCAGAACCTCTATCTCTACGGCAGGGCGAGGCTGTCTCTGGGCTCCTTCCTCCTGCTGATGCTGCCCTATACCTGCGTCTCGTTTCTTCTGATTCTGCTCCAAAGCACCATGCAGGCAAGAGCGTACAACATCCCCATTGAGGTCTCATTCCATGAGCAAGTCCGGCTCCGGGGCAAGGAGATGCGGCTTGCTGGGTATCTCGTGCTCTTTGCGGTGGACCTGCTGACGGTAGCGAGGGTTGTTCCCTACGGTCTGACCCTCTTCATCACGGTTATTGGCCTGCTGATTCTGGACCGTTCGATTTTCGCCCGGGTGGATTACAGCCTGCTGCTGACCTTTGTCGGGTTCTTCGTGTTCATCGGCAACATGGGAAGGCTCCCAGTCTTCTACGAGTTTTTGCAAAAAATCGTCTCCGGCCATGAGCTATCGGCGGGCGCGGCGGCCAGCCAGGTCATCAGCAATGTCCCGGCGGCGCTGCTGCTGTCTGGGTTTACGGATGATCTTTCGCCCCTCATCATCGGCGTCAACATCGGCGGATTGGGGACGCTGATCGCGTCCATGGCGAGCCTGATCTCCTACAAGTTCGTCGCGCGGGAGGAGCCCGGGATAAAGGGACTATACTTCCGGCAGTTCACCGTTACGAACGTCTGCTTTTTGGCGGTCCTGCTGGTGTTCGCGCTGGTTTTGGAGTAACGCTGCCTTTCCTCGGTATCATTCCGCCGGATTCCAGCCATCCTAAGCGAACAAGGATGTGATACGATGCCCAACCATTTGCAGCACGAAACCAGCCCCTACCTCCTCCAGCACGCGGAGAACCCCGTGGACTGGTATCCCTGGGGCGAGGAGGCTTTTCAACGGGCCAGGGAGGAGGACAAGCCCGTCTTCCTCAGCATAGGCTACAGCGCCTGCCACTGGTGCCACGTCATGGCCCACGAGAGCTTTGAGGACCCAGAGACGGCAGAGCTGCTGAACCGCTGGTTTGTCTCCGTCAAGGTGGACCGAGAGGAGCGACCAGACCTGGACAGCGTCTATATGGCTGTCTGCCAGGCCTTCACCGGCGGCGGAGGCTGGCCCGCCAGCATTTTTCTCACGCCGGAGAAGCGTCCCTTCTTCGCCGGGACCTATTTCCCCAAACGCCGCCAGGGCGGACAGGCGGGCTTCGGGGAACTGCTAACGCTGATTCATGAGAAGTGGGAGCGGGACCGATCCGCCTTGTTGCGCCCCGCTGAGGAGATTATTGCGCTGCTGAACCTGCCCAAGGCGGTGGAGGGCAAGGCGGAGACAGAACTTCTAAAAGAGGCTGCTGAGCTTTATAAGCAGCTATTTGATCGGGAAAACGGTGGCTTCGGCAGCGCACCGAAATTCCCCTCGCCCCACAATCTCCTGTTCCTCCTGGCCTATTACCGGCGGCGGGGAGACCGGGAGTGCCTGGAGATGGCGGACCGGACGCTCATGCAAATGTACCAGGGTGGGCTGTTTGACCACATCGGCGGGGGATTTTGCCGCTACTCCACCGACCAGCGGTTTTTGGTCCCCCACTTCGAGAAGATGCTGTACGATAACGCCCTGCTGATCCTGGCGTACTGCGAGGCGTACCGCACCACGCAGAAGGAACTGTACCTGCTGGCGGCGGAGCGGACGGCGGACTTTGTTCTCAGAGAGATGACCGCCCCGGAGGGCGGCTTCTACAGCGCCCAGGACGCCGACAGCGATAGCGAGGAGGGGAAATACTATCTCTTCACGCCGAAGGAGCTTATCCGTCTCCTAGGCCCGGAGCGAGGCGAGGCATTCAACCGGCACTTTGACGTCACCGAGGCCGGGAACTTTGAGGGGAAAAGCATTCCCAACCTGCTTCAAAGCGACCCGGGGGACCGCTCCTTTGACGGCCTGCTGGAGACGGTATATCAATACCGCAAAGGTCGCTGTGCCCTCCACATGGATGACAAAATACTGACGGCCTGGAATGACCTGATGATTGCAGCACTGTGCCGGTTGTACCAGGCCAATGGAGAGAGAAAATATTTGGACGCCGCGAAACAGGCGGGCCTCTTCCTCTGGGAATCTCTCTGGGACGGTGAAAGCCTCCACGTCAGCTTCCGGGCCGGACGGCGGGGCGAAAAGGGTTTCCTGGACGAATACGCCGCCTGTATCTTCGCCCAGCTGGCGCTGTATGGGGCCACCCTGGAGGGTGCCTATCTGACCCAGGCGGAAAAGCTCTGCCAGGATGCCTGTGAACAATTCCAGGACCGGGAACATGGCGGTTTCTATCTCTACAGCGAGGAACACGAGGCCCTGATCCTCCGGCCCAAGGAGACCTATGACGGAGCGATGCCCAGCGGAAATTCCCTGATGGCTTGGAATCTGGTGCGGCTGAGCCAGCTTGTCTCCGAGGAGCACTATGGCCCATTGGTGGAGCGGCAGCTGGATTTCCTGGCGGCAGACGCAAGCCAGTATCCCGCCAGGTATGCCATGTTCCTGCTGGCGCTTCTGGATTACCGGGACCCGCCGCCCAAGGTGACAGTGGTTTGTTCGGACAAAGCCGAGGTGGCCTGTTTGCCTTTGGCGCTTCCGGCGGGAACATCTGTGATTCTGCGGGGGCCAGGAGGAGGTTACCCGCTGAAAAACGGAAGGACCACCTTCTATGTCTGCCGGGGGCATAGCTGCCTGCCTCCGATAAACGAACTGCCTGTTCTATAATACCTCAGCAAATGCCGGACGGAGGAAATCCGCCCGGCATTTTTTATTCTCACAACATATCCATGAACTGAGGTGATGCAATTTGGAAATCGCACAGCGAGAGCTGGAATGCCCGACCTGCCGCTCAACGGGAATCTATCAATAGTTTTGTCCTATTGATATATTCTATTTTTTTCCTTGGGCATGGATATTGGTAGGTCAAATCGTGCCAGTGCTTATAATTAACCTGAATTTCTGGATAAAAATTCATAATGATAAACCTTATAAACTTGTTGAAGCACATTGGTGTTTCAGAGTTTATCCGGCAACCATAATGCTGCATATGAATATGAGCACCTGGATGATATTCTGTGTTTTTTGACGCATCAAAGTCCACCCGAACCGGGGTGCGCATAAGAAGTTTTCCTTGCACATCCCCATCCTCCAGCAAAGACTTAATGGATTCCAATAAACCGAATTCCTCTTCCATATCGCTGTCCAACCTTACCGGGCAGGGCCACCATAACAGATTTTGAGCCAGAAGTTTATTCTCGCGAAAGGTAAAGGAATACCTAATAATCGAGTAGTCCTTGAGTAGCAGCTGGTAAGCGTTAGAAGATGTTATCGCCAAGTACTGTGCTACGGTAGTAAAGGCTTTCCCGCTTACCTCGCGTCCTCCCTTGTGATTCTTCCATGTTATAATTTGCTTGTCCGGTGTACATATAATATCCATTGGTATATCATATTGTACAAAATCCAATTCTCTTAAAGCTTCCGTAGTACTCCTGATTTGCGCTTGGGTCGCTTCGAACACTTTATTCATCTTCATCATCTTCTATATTATCAACATTACCAAGAGCTTGCATCAAAGCGGCCAATTCTGGAATCACGGATGGATCCAGCTCTCCTTTCTCGGCAGACTTCCTCAACTTTTTTATGATTCGAAGATCTTCTTTAAGCTTCTTCTTTTCCGCTTCCGTCCGGTCTCGGTGTATAAGCCGCATCTTCTCTAATTCTTCAATTGTTGGAACCGTAAACTCCAGCTGATAGTTATTATCCGTACACTTTTTAATCTCTTTACATAATACTTCCATATCTGTGCCGACTCCGCAGATTCTCACCCATGCCCGGGAACGAGTAATTGCCGTAAAAAGAGTATTTCGCAGCGTAATCATTTCCGGCCCTCTTGCGCAAAACTCAGAATTCACAATATAAACCATCGGTGCTTCGTTCCCTTTGGCACGATAAATACTTGAACAGGTAATGCATCCATCCACCCTGAAAGTATCCCTATTCGCGCTAACGCCTGCCAAAATCGAGTTAATTCCTTTTAGCAGCAAAGAATCCCGGAAAGCAGTATATTGTCTTTTCGCATAATATGCCTCTGGGAAAATTACTAAAATATCGTCTGGATCCAATTCCTCTTCCGTTATGTTTTTCTCTATTTGTGCCGCTACCCAATCGTACTGTTCATAAACGTCTGAAAACGTCTGAGCAATTATGGCGTCATCCCTATCGATAAGGTCCACAAAATATTGCGGCGCAGACGTAGACTTCCTCTCCAGCTTAACTTTTTTCCCATAGGATAGCTCCCCACCGATCACCTTGTAGCCAATATCTTCCCAAAGGTCTAAATCGCTGAATAATTGGACCAATCCTTCTTTGCGATAAATCCCAAAACCAAGCGAATGCGCTAAGGACAGCGCCCATGGGGTGTTTCTATAGCAAATGGGTAGCACAATATCCTGTCTTGCCTCATTTTCTTCAGTTTTTAACGTGACGTTTGCCTCTCCACTTTGACTGAAGCCAAACATTTCACCTAAAGTCGGCATGGTTACATTATTCAAATTTTGTAATTCATCATAAGCAAAAACCACCCTTTTGGGATGCCTCACAATTTTGTAGCAAAGCCTAAAAAAGCTCTTCGGCATATCCTGCGCCTCATCAATGAGAATCGCATCGTAATATGGCTGAATATTATCCATATTTTGAACCATCAGTTCATTACAGACCCCGTCAAAGGCTTGCGCACGCCCATATTTTGCTTTGGCCCCGTTATAATTTAAGGGAATGACCCCCATTTTCTGGGATAATTCCGAATAGATTCCCATTTCCAGCTCTGTTCCCCAGGCGTGTATAACATGCAGCCTCTCCCAATCAGGTAAATCGCCTAAGAATTCATATGAAAAATTTGATATCATAGTGATAAGCTGTTGCGACAATGAGCGCGTATAATAGGTGACAGCAATATTCCAAGTAGGATGCTGCGCGTGTAGATATGCGGCTTTTAAGGCGAGAACCACGGTTTTACCGGATCCGGCCAGTCCGCGCACCCTTTGCGGTCCATCCGGAGTTTCAAATGCCGCTTTTTTCTGCCATTCGTCTAAGTTGGCAATTTCTTTTTCTATTTTTTTGATAATTCCCCCACGAGACCTGTCAGTTGTAACATTTAAACGGCGTTTTCTCGGCTTCATTGACGAGATTTTCTGCAAGGCCTCGCAGAGTGCCGCATAATATTTTTCATCAAAATCTGGTAGTTCAAGCACCACAGATTCCAATTTGTCCGCATCGCAGAACAGATACTGGTCATCACTTTCCGGTGCCTCTCCTGCCGGATATATCGTAATCACTGTAGGTATAATCGCCAAGCCTCTACGAATGCGCAGGCTTTCATACTTCGTAAGCGTATTTGTGATCTGATAGTACAACAAATCCTGAGAATCCCGGGGATCCGCCTCTGCCTTTCCAAAAATAAATGCGATTAATCCCTTTTCCCTCGTTACCAAAAGCGCATCGATTGTAACTGAAGATTCATTCGTCGAAGATAACGGGTAGCCCAAATACAATGTTCCCGTGTAATTCTCCAGTTTCCCCATTACAGAAACTACCTCTTGAGAAGCGCGTGCGTTATTTATTATTCCTCTAATAATATCAATCATTTTTATCTCTCCCTGACTTACAATTTAGTGCCCGCTTTACTGCCTATAATGGTAAATTTTATATTCAGCTATCGCTTTTATTCTGATCCACTATTTTTAAATGTTCAGATAAGTTTCGTGAATTTCATTTCTCATTATATACAGTTTCTCTGCAGCGGTACAGCGCATATGCTTCATCCCTCAAGAATTCTAATAACAGTATAACGCAGAGTCTCAAAAAATCAAATAACTTTTAGGAAATTTCTTATTTTCTATGGCCATAGTATATTTGCCTCTCCTGTTGCAAAAGCGCAGCAGTAACGTAAAGGTATGAAGCGACACGAATTGACAAAAGAACAACGGAATAACGTGAAAGAGCAGTTGCCGCCAAAGAAGCCAGTCTGGCGGAAGGTCCGGAAAAGACAATCTGACAATGCTCAATGGAATTCTGTATTGGCTGAACACAGAAATACCCTGGCAGGACTTGCCGGAGCGGTATGACCCTTGGAAAAGTGTGTGCGCCCGTTTTAGCCGGTGGAGCCTGTGAAAAGATCATCAGCATGGCAACAGCGCAAAAAAAGGGCGGCGAAGCACTGGGGCGCAACCGGTGAGAATTAAGCACGAAAGTCCATGTGGTAGTGGATGGTTTAGAAAATCCATTGCAGATTTTACTGACACTAAGGAGCTGTAAGGACATTTGCTATGAGCAAAAGCTGCCAGAACCATTTGATTTGCGAGATAAATATATTAGGATATAACAGTGACCTCTCTGTATACTAGCAGGAAGAACGCGAGGTTATTGTTGTGCTCCCAAGTCGAAAGACTGCTAAACATCCCCGTGACATTGATCGGCATATTTACATGGAACGTCATTTAGTGGAAAACCTGTTTCTCAAATTCAAAACGCATCGTTGTTTTACCACCAGATACGAAAAACGTGACTGTCCGTTCTTTGCCGTTACCCTGTTTTCCACTATCCTCGTTTGGATTATTTAAAGACGTCCTCTAGGGCGGTAGCCCATTATCTTCATGCGGAGCGGTTCGGTCCGCTATCCGGCAGCCCTCAAAAATCAAATGGACAAGGGCCCTTCAACTATACCATCACCTTACATCCCGCGCTTCACTCGGACCTGGCTGCTCGCCGTCCGGAAAATTCAGAGCAACTACTCTGGCATCATAAGGAATAATCCTTTGAAATTCTCCCGGTTTCAAAAGCTCCGGCCCGTGCTCTACAGAACGCTGAGGGCCAGCGAGAGCATTACCGTCCACGCCAAAACCCCGCAGGAGTGTGGCCTCCTTATTTAGAGGACTGAGGAATCACTGCGGAAACCCAAGAAGAGATTTGACTGTGCTGGGCAGTGATCGGCAAACCCTTCTGTAGTACGGCAGCATTGACTATCTCTCCTACGGTATGAAGGATGCGAACGCACCCTACCTCGAAAGTGCAGATGTTGCCGGAGCAGATTTCCATGGAAGAGCAACATACGAACAATACCCATAATGCCGGACGGAGAAAATCCGTCCAGCATTTTTTTGTCCTCACAACATATCCATGAACTGAGGTGATGCAATTTGGACAGCGCGCAGCGAGAACTGGTCGGCGTCCTGCTGGAGCATATTCGCTCCCTTGGCCTGATATCGGATTTCACCTATTCCAGAGCCATGGATTTGGTACATTCTGCGATAGACTTCCCGGAGCTTTTCCAGTATCCTGTGTGCTTGACAAAGGAGGCGGATATTTGTGAATGTACTCAGGATACGCAATGAAATGCGGAATGGGAAGACCATCTTTGACCTGCCCCTCCGGGTAACCTTCTACGCCCGGGTTTCTACCGACAAGGATGAGCAGCTGAACAGCCTGGAAAACCAGGTGCAGTATTACACACAGTTTATCCAGGAAAAACGGAATTGGACCTACGTCCAGGGCTATGTGGACGAGGGCATTTCCGGCACCAGCACCAAAAAGCGGGACAGCTTCTTACGGATGATAGCGGACGCCAAGGCCGGGCGGTTCGACTTTATCATCACGAAGGAGATCTCCCGCTTTTCCCGTTCTACGCTGGACAGCATCCAGTACACCCAAGAACTGTTGGAGCACGACGTGGGAGTGCTCTTCCAAAACGACAACATCAACACTCTGGACTCCGACAGCGAGTTCCGGCTGGTGGTCATGGCCGGGGTGGCTCAGGACGAGGTGCGCAAGCTCTCCGAGCGGCTGAAATTCGGCTTCCGTCAGGCCATCAAAAACGGCCACGTGCTGGGCAACGACAAGTTGTGGGGCTACGACAAAAAGGACTGTGTGCTGACCATCAATGAAGAGGAGGCCCAGGTGGTGCGGCGTATTTTCGAGCTCTATGCCAACCGGCAAATGGGCATTCGGCGCATCTCGCAAGCGTTGCTGGACGAGGGTTTTACCAGCCGGAAGGGAGGTCCCTTCAACGTGCTCACCATCCGGCACATCCTTTGCAACCCCAAATACAAGGGCTGGTACTGCGCCAATAAATCCCAGACGGTGGACTACCGCAGCAAGCGAAAAATTTTCCTGGATGAAGACGAGTGGGTCATGTACCCGGACCCGTCCATCCCGGCAATTGTACCCGAAGAATTGTGGGACCGGGCCAATGCCCTGTACAAGCGCCGCAGTCAGCAGATGCGGCAGCACCAGAGCGGGGCGACGTTCCATAACCGATATCCCTACAGCGGGAAGATCGTCTGCGAGGCGCACGGGACCAGCTTTCATCGGCAGGTCTTGAAAAGCGCCAAGGGGAATCAGGAGGTCTGGCAGTGCCGGGTCTACCGGGACAAGGGCCGGGCGGCCTGTTCCGCGCCCCAGCTCCGGACAACGGAGCTGAATCAAATCATGGCCGACATCTTCAGCCAATTGGCGCAAAACAAACAGGCCATCATCGACGCGGTAGTGACAGTCCTCCAATCTGTCCCAGACGAACACGACTACGCCCAGGACATCCGGCGCATCGAAGAGGACCTGTCCGCCATCCAGGCAAAAAAAGACCGTCTGCTGGAGATGAGCATTGAGGGCGTCATCACCACAGTGGAGTTCAAGCAGCGCAACGACGGCTTCAACCAACAGATCCAAGCCCTGGAGGAACGGCTGGAAGCCCTCCGGGCGGAGGCGGAAAAGGGCCAACGAACGGCGGCACAGCTGGAGGAAATCCGCGCTGCCCTGGAGAGGGAGCTGACCTTTCAAAATGGCATCCACTCCGCCCTGGTGACCACAATCCTGGACAAAATTGTGGTCAAAAAGAACAGCACTAAAGAGGAAATACACCTGGATATCCACCTGAAATTCGGCGGCCCGTGGGAGGCCGTTTTTGACCGGTCCGATTCCTCCCTTAGCTTCACCCGTCTAAAAAGTATTACACCCAAAGCGCCGACCAGGAGGACCTGATCTCCATTGGCACCATTGGCCTCATCAAGGGCATTTCCAGCTTTGACCCCACCAAGGGGGCCCGGCTTGCCACCTATGCCGCCCGGTGCATTGAAAATGGTATCCTATCACATCGGCCCACAAATCTGTCCAAATCGGAGGATAAGCATCTCCCGTTGCACTCGAGACGCTGTGCTGAAACACGTTTCAAACGAGATATGTACTACGCTTAGAGCCTGTTTAAAATCTTTTGACAAA
>CAIGRU010000756.1_pt1 | contig 20101 bp, 20 predicted proteins | sample 7351341 | NCBI WGS metagenome assembly CAIGRU01
TCCGGCTGGAGCGGCGTGAGGGGTGGTGTTTGCGTTCCTCCGACATCATGGCGTGCGCTGCTGGACGCTCGTCTATCCGGGTGGTTCCCCGTACTGCTGATGTGAAATTGTCAAAGTGCAGCAGCCATATTGCATTGGCCATGATTCAAGTTTATTGGAAAACAGAACATTTTGTTAGGGCCCAGTGAGTCCGGTTTACCGGCCATTTTGGGTCCGCTTACAGTTCCTTGACCAACACGGACAGACTTTGAACCAAATCCCAGAGTTGCTGCTTCAGGTCACTCTGCGATTGCTTACCCATGATGATGTAGTCCAGAGAAACGTCAAGCATAGTGGCAATCTCGATCAGGATATCGATAGAGGGTCCCTTTTCTCCGGCCTCAATTCTTCGCAGGTGGCGGTCACTAATATTTAGCTTCATCGCCAGCTGCGCCTGCGTCATTCCTTGGTCCTTGCGGAGCCGCCGGATGCGATTTCCAATTTTTTGTATGTCATAAAGCATTTCATTGATCTCCAATCATCTGTTTTGCGGGGAAGATTGAAAATCATGGGTATTTTGCTATGTAAGATTGCCAGCCATTTCTTTTAGGATAAAAAATGTGACATAAATAAAAAAGATTTGACTTATTGCCCTTAAAACCGCTAAGCAGGGCAAAAAAATTCGACTTCTTTCGGCAGGATTCCCTTAAATCCGATAGGGAACTCCGCTGAAAAAAGTCGAAACAAAAAAATGGCACGGACAACCGTCGCTCGGTTATCCGCGCTTTTTTGTGAGAATGTAATGAGGGAACTTCTACCGTTATCCTCATTAAGTTGTGTGGATTTTTATACGGTTCAAGTAAAAAGCTTCTTACACAGAACTTCAAAAAGTAAGGCAGCGGGGAGGTCGAATCTCCCCACCGCCTTGGATATGCAAAAGTTTTCGGCATGGACTTCTTGTCAAGTATGATTTGCTCTTGAATATGCTACGTACTTTGCTCTGTTGTTAGAATACGCAGCGCGTTAAGGCCATAGCTGGAAACAAAGATATTGGGAAGGGGTATCCTGCTTCAAGGGGGCAAAGTTTCTTGCTACTTCTATGGTAACCCTAAAATTTTGAGCGGATTATCAGAGAAATTTGCAAGTCGAGGTATTTAAATACCCTGGTTGGTCAGAAACTCATTTAGCAAATTCATACACACATCCTTGCGATATTCCGCCGACACCCGACCGCGAGTAAGCTGCATCCGTTCGGCATAGGCGGACAGATAATCCTTTTTCATGCTCTTAGCCTCATCAATGGTCCTGCCCAAAAGAGTAGCCTCCAGTTTCTTGAACCGAAGCACTGTATCCGCCACTGCACCGAATGCGGCAGCGATATTGGTGATTTTCCCCCCTTTTTCAGCAAAGACACCAGCAAAGGATACCCGGGAAATGGCAAGAGCATTTCGACCACCCACTTTTTCATAGTAATAACGGTCCAGTCCGGTCTTCGGCAGCAGTATCTCCGCAATCAGTTCATCAGCAGCCAGGTCTATTTTTTTTCGGCCCAGGTAGAACTGATCCACCGAAACGACCCGCTTTCCCTTCAGGGAGACCAGCTGGAGCTTCGCATCTGCGGCAAACTCAATCAGCACGGAGTCCGCCTTAGCTGAACCATTGCCCAAATTCCCGCCGAAGGTCCCAGCATTCCGGATGGCGGGAGCGGCAATGTGGGAAACAGCATCCTTCATCAGCTGGGGGACCAGTTCATCGGCCAGAGCTTCGGTGAAGGTGACGCCTGCGCCGATGCGGACGAATTCATCATCCACCGTAATAACCTTCAGCTCCGGAACTTTGTTCAAAAAGAGGTACGTCACACCGGGTCGGTCTTCTACCATCAAGTCTGTGCCTCCGGCATAGGGAACGACCTCGGGATACTTGGCCCGCAGTTCCAACGCCTCTTGTAAGGAAGTGGCGGTATATCCGTTTACCATAACCCATTTCCCTCCTTTGCGGCGTTTTGAACAGCGGTGACAATGGCATTGTAGCCTGTGCAGCGACACAGGTTTCCGGACAGGCCCTCCCGGATATCCTCCTCAGTAGGATGGGGATTTTTGTTCAGCAATGCCTCCGCCGCCAGGACCATGCCAGGAATGCAGAAGCCGCACTGCACGGCAGAAGCCTCACCGAACGCCTTATTCAGGGTAGCGAAGCGCTCCGTCTCCCGGAAGCCCTCCAAAGTGACAACAGAAGTCCCTGCCGCCGCACCCATGGCGACACAACAGGAGTTGACCAGCACACCGTCCATCAGCACGGCGCAGGCTCCGCACTCGCCCTCTTTACAACCGCATTTGACACTAAGGGTGTGGTAGTTGTTCCGCAAAACGTCCAGTAGGCGGTCCGTTGCGCTACCGCTGTAAATGACCTCTTTTCCGTTGAGGGTGAATTTGATTCCATCCATGTTCTTACTCTGCCTCCTTTCTGATAACAGCCAAAGTATCCTCGGCAGTAAAAGGCACACGGCTCAGCATGATATTCCCCAGGGCCTGTTCCATAGCTTCTACATAAGCCCCTAGCGCACCCACCAGCGGCAGTTCTCCCGCACCTTTCGCTCCATACGGCCCGTCGGGATACTTCTCCACATGAAGCATACACTGGAGGTTCGGTACGTCCTTGGCGGTGGGAATAAGGTAATCGGAAAAGGAATTGTTCCGAATACGGCCTTTTCCGTCGTAGTCCATTTTTTCAATAGAAGCATAGCCGATACCCTGGAGAAAACCGCCTTCCATCTGCCCCATAACGATGTTGTAGTCAATGGGAGTTCCCACATCAAAGGAACCGTAGGCTCCTAGGATTTTGGACAGACCGGTGCAGGTGTCCACCTGTACCTCAATGGCATTCACCGCCCAGGCATAGGTGGGATAGGCGTCGCCCTGGAACTTTTCCAGATCGAAGGGGATTGCAAAGTCAGGTTCCTTGTAATGCTCCTCGATAACCTGCTCTACACCTTCTTCCCACTGGCTCCGAAGTTTGATTGCGGCCCGGCGAAGAATCTCACCTACAACCATCAAAGACCGCGAGGCTACGGTAGGGCCGGAATCCGGCACGCGGGCGGTGTCAGGATGGTTGTAGAAGACTTTTTCCAGCGGCAAGTTCAATTCGTGGGCAACAATTTTAGGGAAGGTCGTCCGCAGACCCTGGCCGATCTCGCCATTTGAGGCCAAAATCTCCACTCTGCCGTCAGGGTACTTGTGCAGCCTGACCGTGGCTTTTGTAACATTTCTTTCATGAGAGGGGGCAAAGCCTGTCCCATGAAAATAAAGGCTCATTCCAATGCCGCGTCGATAACGCCCGGCTTGAGGTTTCGAGTATTTTTTATGCTTTCGGCGGAAGTCACAGGCGTTGTCTACTTCTGCGATCATCGCCGGAATGGGTACAGGGAAATGGTATTTGCCGGAAGTAGAAGTCGCGTCGCCCTGTTTGACCAGATGGGCCTCCTTGAACTCCAGACTGTCCACGCCCAGGTCCCTCGCAATGTGGTCCATCATCATCTCCACAGCGAAGAACGTTTGCGGTGCACCGAATCCCCGGTATGCTCCGCAAGGGGTGGTGTTGGTTTTTATTGCCCGTCCCCGGATGTGTATATTTTCTATGTTATAGATTCCAGAAGCACAGATGATTCCCCTTTGCAGCACCAAAGAGGTAAGGGTTGTATAAGCTCCTGCATTAAATTTCACATCAATATCCATAGCCGTGACTTTGCCGTTCTTCACCGCCACTTTATAGAAAGAGAGGGACGGGTGGCGCTTAGATGAAAACTCCAGATCTTCTCTGCGGTCAAAGATACAACGGACGGGAGCACCGGCCTTTTGCGCAGCTACTGCTACTTGACAGCCTAAAATGGATGGAAATGCCTCCTTGCCGCCAAAACCGCCGCCTGTAACATCTTGAAGGACATGTACTTTATCAGGTTCACAACCAAGCGCCCGTATCACCGCGCCGTGAACATAATAGGCACACTGCATGGAGCCGTGGATGAACATCCGCCCGTCTGCTTCTGGCTGAGCCATCATGCCCTGCGTTTCCAAATAGGTTTGATCCTGGTATCCTGTGGTAAAGTCTTCTTCGTAGATTTTGTCTGCCTCAGCGAAGGCTTTCTCCAGATCACCCCTGCCGAACTCATAATCAAAAAATACGGAATCCGCTTTCCGGATATCCAGCACAGGATTCAATTCCTCATAAGAAACCTTGATTTCCGAAAGAATCCGCTGGACCTCCTTTTCATCGGGACCCATTACCATGCCAATGGGTTCACCTATGTACTCCACCGTCTCCCGAGCATAGACCGGCGTATCGTCCAGGACGATGCTCACGTTATTATCTCCAGGGACGTCGGTCCGGTCCACGTAGAAATAGCCATCCGGCAGGGGCGGGACCTCAACGCTCAAGATCCTTGCTCGAGCAAATTTGGACCGCAGCAGTTTTCCTACCAGAACATTCTCGTTAGGATAATCTCCCACATAGACAGCTTGGCCGGATATCTTGGAGGCGTGATCCTTTTTGACCACGCTCTGGTTGATTTTTTCCATATCAGTCTTCCCTTCTCATTTATGTTCATATTGCAGTCTACATAATTGGTAGTCTTTTGGAGTATCAAGGTCTATCCAAACGCCCTCGTCGTCCACGGGAACTGTTTGGATGCTTTCCTCGTGCCATTGCCAAAGCCCGCGAAGGCCGCCTGGTCCCTGAAAGGTTTGTATCTCAGGTATCAGGCCGCTGTCGATGAGCGGCGGGTGCTTTCGCCAGTCCTTCAATGTAGGGAATATTACGAGTGATTGCTTCTCCCGTCGGGCTTGCAGAAGTTTTTCAAAGGTGCTTCGCCGCACTACGGGCATATCGCCGGGAAGCAGGAAAAATGCTTCGCACTCCGGCAAGGCTCCACAACCGATTTGGATCGAGTGCATCATGTCCGTCCGGTCATATTCCAGGTTCCAGACAATTTGTACCAATTCTCCATAGCGACGGCGAAGTAGGGTTTCCAACTCCGCTCCGCGATATCCTATAACGACTGTCGCGGACCCCGCTCCACCGGAAAGTACGCTGTCGATTGCATTTTCAATCAGCGTTTTTTTCCGCAAGGGCATCAGAGGCTTGAATTCATTCATGCGGGAGGATAGCCCCGCTGCCAGGATCAATCCGCATATATTTTGTTTAACGGGCAGCAAAGTCCTCCCCCCCTTCATAGTTATATCAATTTTCCAAGGATTGACTGACCAATGGTCTCGTTTGGCATGGAAACACCAAAGTTTTCAGCCACAGAAGCCCCGATAATTGCAAAGGTGTCTTCGTTTTCCAGAGGGCCGCCTTCTGCCATCCGCCTGGACCATGCCAGGAATGGCACATATTCTCGGGTATGGTCTGTACCGGTATGGGTAGGATCATTTCCGTGATCTGCGGTCAGGATAAGGAGATCGTCATCCCGCAGTTTTTCCAGGAGAACACCAAGGTTTTGGTCAAATTTTTCAATTTCCCGCCCGTATCCCTGTACGTTTCTGCGGTGTCCCCACAGTGCGTCAAAGTCTACTAAGTTGACAAAACACAGACCGCGGAAATCCCGCCCGCAAAGCCCGATGGTCTGCTCCATACCGTGGACAGAACTATCGGAATGTAGGGCCTCTGTCAGACCTTCGCCGCAGAAAATGTCATTGATTTTGCCCACACCGATTACATCCAAACCAGCGTCCTTCAAGGCATTCAGGGCAGTAGGCCCTGTGGGCTTCAGCGCGTAGTCGTGCCGGTTACTGGTACGTTTGAACTCGCCCTTCTTTTTTCCAATATAAGGCCGGGCAATCACACGGCCCACTCGCCATTCGTCCCGCAGAGTGAGTTCCCGTGCAATTTCACAGCAGCGGTACAACTCGTCCAGGCCAAAGGTCTCTTCGTTTCCGCAAATCTGGAGGACGGAATCGGCGGAAGTATAGACGATCATCGCTCCCGTATTGATTTCCTCTTCACCGAGTTCCTCTAATATTTCCGTCCCGCTGGCGCTTTTGTTTCCGATTACCCGCCGGCCGCACCGTTTCTCCAGTTCCTCAATCAGCTCCTGGGGAAATCCGGTGTCCGTAAAGGTTTGGAAAGAACGTTCTGTCTGGATTCCCATCATCTCCCAATGACCGGTCATCGTATCCTTTCCATTGCTGGCTTCTCCCAGCCGCAGGTATCTGCCCATGGGATGGGGGACGCCCTCCATTTTCCCCGCCGGATGGAGGTTCAGAAGGCCCAGCTTTTGAAGATTGGGGATTTCCAGTGTCCCCATTCGCTCCAGGATATGTCCGAAGGTGTCCACGCCGTTGTCGCCGAAGCGCGGAGAATCCGGCATGGCCCCAATCCCCAGGGAATCCAAGACGACCACGAAAATTCGTTCATATTGCTTCATATTTCTGCTCCTTGTATTATAGAGTAGTAGTTATTAGAGCCCCTCTCCAAGGGCTGTGCTACACTGTAAGGGATGCTGTGGATTGGTTGGTTTCTCCTACCACAAGATGGTTCCGGAAAGGTTCCAACCACAGCCCTTTGCAGTTTTGTTAATCAGTTAAATACCGCCAGACGGTTTATGTGGAACAAGGATACAAAAGCAAAGTGTCCTGTGGATACAGCATCACAAATTTGTCGCTGGAGGTTTTATTATGATCTGTGTTGGAATTGATGTGGCTAAGGACAAACACGACTGTTTCATCATCAGCTCGGAGGGCGTCGCTCTGGCAGACGTATTCACCATTCCCAATAACATGGAGGGATTCCATACTCTGTTGGACAAGCTGCAGGTTTGCTCCACGCCCCAGGACAGCATAAAAGTAGGGCTTGAGGCGACCGGGCATTACAGCTACAACATTCTTGGGTTCCTTCTTGACAACGGTCTGGCCACCTATGTCTTGAACCCCTTGCGTACCAACCTCTATCGGAAAAGTTTCAGCCTTAGAAAGACAAAGACAGATCGGGTGGATGCGCGAACGATTGCAACAATGCTTTTGTCCGATGCAGGTCTCAAGCCCTACACGGATACAGCATGCCACAATGAGGAACTAAAATCACTAACCAGATACTGTTTTGATAAAGTGAAGGAACGGGCAAAACTCAAGCAGTCCATTTCCAGGCTGGTGTGCATCCTGTTCCCAGAACTGGAGAAGATAGTGCCATCGCTCCACATGGTTTCTGTCTACACACTGTTGGCTGAGTTCCCTGGTGCAGAGCAGGTTGCCGCCGCCCATTTGACCAGGTTAAAAACTTTGCTGGCTGACGCCTCCAGGGGCCACTATGGACGGGATATGGCTTTGGAGATCCGGGACGCTGCCAGATGTTCTATTGCCTCCAGAATGCCCGCCAAATCTTTGGAATTGCAGCACACCATCCGCCTTATCCAGGAGTTGGATGCCGAGATTGAGGAAATTGAAACAGCAATTCGGGCCATCATGGATGAACTTCATTCTCCCATTACCTCTATTCCTGGAATCGGATATCGTATGGGGGCAATGATTCTGGCTGAGACCGGCGATCTCTCGCGTTTCGATTCGCCGGACAAGCTGCTGGCCTACGCTGGGATGTCCCCCTCTACCTATCAATCCGGGCAGCTCAAAAACTGCTATCCCCACATGGAGAAACGCGGCTCCCGTTACCTGCGTTATGCCCTCTACAACGCCACCAAATATGTCTGCCACTGGGACCCTTCCTTTGCTGCTTACCTTGCCAAAAAACGGGCCGAAGGCAAGCATTACAACATTGCCTTATCCCATGCCGCTAAGAAGCTGGTGCGGCTGATCTTTGCGCTGGAGAAGTCCAGACAACCATATTGTCCTGCGGCCTAACCTCATTACCTTGTATATTAGGGGGCTTCTTGGCCCTCTGCTTTGCTATGCCCTTTTGAACCTATCTTGCTTTTCCACAATCCTTTATTCTGGGACTTGACATCCAATAGTTAATCTTTCTTAGTCCTACTATTGTGCGTTGAACATGCTTTTGGGCGGATATATGGACGGGTGCCTTGCAAAAAGCGCCGGACAGAGGTTTTCCGTCCAGCGCTTTTTGCCCTTACCGGCCTGCGTACAGAATCCGATAGCGTTTACACCCGCCGTTTATCATCCGTATCCAGCGGACGCCGCGTCAGCGCTTCGCCTGCTCAAAGCGGTAGATGGCCTCCAGGACGACCCGGATTTCCTTCTCCCAGGCCTCCGCCAGTTTCTCGTTTTTGTGAGTATAGATGACTTCCTCGTTGGTGAGGTTACCGGAACAGCCGCAGATGCAGGCGGTGCGGACGCCCCGCAGATGGCCCACCGTGTAAATGGAGGAGGCCTCCATTTCGATATTCATGATCTTCAGGCGGCGGAGGTTCTCCACAAACTCCGGCGTCTCGCCGTAGAACGCATCATCCGTGGAGCTGATGCCGCTGTGGACCACGATGTCGCTGTCCTTCGCCATATCCCGGGCCACGTTGATCAGATGGTGGGTGAATTCGAAGTCCGGCACGGCGGGAAAGTTTTCCGGCACGTAGAACTTGGAGGTGCCCTCGTTTTTCATGGCCGCAATGCTGATCATCAGGTCACCGATTTTAATCGTGGGGTCCAGGGCGGCGGAACTGCCGATCCGGATCAGGGTCTTGGCACCGATGTTGATCAGTTCCTCTGCGGCGATGCAGGCGGAGGGGCAGCCCATACCGGTGGAGGTCACGCTGACCTTCACACCCTTGTAGGTTCCGGTGAACGTGCGGTGCTCCCGGTTGTTGGCCATGAGCTGGGGGTCGTCCAGATATTTGGCCACGATGTCACTCCGGGCCGGATCGCCGGGGAGGAGGACGTATTCGCCGATATCTCCCACGTTCAGGGCAATGTGATACTGTTTCTGACCGAGGGTAATAGCACTTTTATCCAAAGACATAATATAATCTCCTTTAATTTTGATTTGTTAATTGTAGTATTGTTCATGGATTGCCAAAGGCGTGCCTGACCAAATATTCCGATGCGGACTGTCCCTGACGAAGGACCTCGCCTTCATCAAAAGCGCTAACCTGACGGTCCCGTATCAGCCACTTTCCATCCACCATGACATCCTGGACATCCGGGCCACAGGCGGAATAAGTCACAGCTCCATACAGGTGATTGTGGTCGTTTCGATGCAGCGGCGTAAGCCGCGGGCTTTGGGGGTCCAGCACGATCAAGTCCGCCAGCTTTCCGCTCTCAAGGCTGCCCAACTGCTTGTCCATCCCCAGGGCCCGGGCCCCTTCAATGGTCGCCATCCGCACGGCTTCTCTGGAGGAGAATACGGTGGCGTCCATGGCGGTTACCTTTTGCAGCAGCACGCCCTCCCGCAAGTCCCGCAGGATGTCCATACTGTTGTTGCTCTGGGCACCGTCGGTCCCCAAGCTGATCTGGATGCCCCGCCGCCGCATCTCCCGGTAGGGCATAATGCCGGAGGCAAGCTTCATATTGCTGACCGGATTATAGGTGACATGCACGCCCCGGCGTTCATAAATATCCAAATCCTCCGGAGAAAGGTGGATGCTGTGGGCGGCCAGCACCGGCTGCTGGAAAACGCCCAAGCTTTCCAGCCACTGGGTAGGACTGAGGCCGGTTTGAGCGCGGATTTGATCGTTCTCATCCTGTGTCTCCGAGATATGGGTGTGAATCAGCAGCGCGTAACTTCTGGAGAGGGAGGTCACCTCGCGGAACAGGTCGCCGCTGACGCTGTATGGCGCATGGGGACCGATGCAGGGATAGACATGCGTTTCCCACTCTTTCCCCTTCCAATCCTGAATGAACTTGACGGCAGCGCCCAGGGTGTCGGAGGTCTCCGGCGAAGGATTGGTAAACACGGTCGCGGCCAGGAAGCAGCGAAGGCCGCTTTTCTGCGCCGCATGGGCAATCGTGTTGGCGAAGTAGAACTGGTCCGCATAGGTTGTGATCCCGCAGCGGAGGTACTCCAGGCAGGACAGGGCCGTGGCGGCGTAGGCCAGCTCCGGTGAGAGAAATTTTTCCATGGGCCACATCGCCTTTTTCAACCAATCCATCAGTCTCAAATCGTCTGCCTGATTTCGGAAAATTGAGGAATGGGAATGGGTGTGGGTATTGATCAGACCGGGCATGACCAACCCGCCGCCCAGATCCACGGTTTCGCCCGCCAGTGGCACGGTGCTCTCGTCTCCCACGGCGAGGATGCGTTTATCCTGAATCTGGATGCGCCCCCGGGAATATACTGTGTCCTGCCCGTCCACCGTCAGGATCGTACAGTTTGTCAGGGTCTGCATAGGGCTCCTCCCTTCGATTATCATGAAATGCAGATATTAAAATTTCACATAGCCCAAAACGCTCTGAGGGCCTATGGCCTCGTGCCGCTCAGAGGTCAGCTGCCCCTGGTCGAAATCGTAGAGGCTGTAGCCGCAGGAGCTTCGCATACAGGTGGCTCCATCCTGCTCCTGCCCCACAAAGGACAAACTCATGGTGGTCCGGTAGGGAGTCCCCTCATAGAACCCCCGGTACAGCTGATGGGTATGCCCACAGAGGATCATCGCCACCGGGTGCTTGGACAGGACTTCCGAAAAAGCGCTGTCCAAGCAGCAGGCCGGAAAGGCCGCCTGCTGGGATAAGAGATGGTGATGGGTCATGAGCAGAATCGTACGGTTCTTTTCCTCCTCTGCGGCGTCCTGGATCCAGCAGCACAGGGAGGCGCTGATTTCTCCGTTGGGATGCTCTGGGCTGGAGTTGTCCAGAGACAGGACGCTGAGGGGGCCGATTCTGACCGAGCGGCAATACGGGTCGTCGTTTCCGCACTGTCCCAGCCACCCCTGGTAAAACTCCCTGCGGTTGTCGTGGTTTCCCGGCGTGACGATAATGGGGATCCTGGGAAACCGGTCCTCCAGCTCTCGGCGGAGCCGTTCATAATCCGCCGCGGTTCCGTTTTCTGTCAGATCGCCGGAAATCAGGACCCCCGCAAGCGCATCCCGTTCCGATTCTCCCATCTGCCGGAGGCAGCGGTCCAGCTGCCGGAGGGGAGAGGGCATATGGGGAAAAATCGACTGATAGGACGACAGGCCGGGGCCCTTCTGATACTGGACGAGGTAGTGAAGGTCCGAGATGTGTAGCAGCTTCACGGTCAGTCCCCCTTCCGGCGTAGCAAGCGGAGGAATTGCTCCGCACTTGTGTTTGCCACCAGCTCCTCCGGAAAATGAACTTCCTCCAGCAGATTCAAGACCTCCGGAAAGCGCCCCACTGCCGGAGCAAAATGCGCGTCGGTCCCCGTTGAAATGTGTACGCCGTGCTTTTCACACAGCTTCAGCATGGAAATGAGATTTTCCAGGGTGTTCAGGCGGTAATAGGCGTTTTTCAGAGAGTTGTTGTTTACTTCCAACAGGACGCCGGCATCCTTTGCCCCCAGCACCAGCGCCTCAAAATCCACCGGAATGTTGCCGTCCTCCGGGTGCCCGATCATCTGGATATAAGGGTTTTCCATCGCTCGCAGGTAGGCTCGGGTGTTTTCCGCCTGGCTCCCGGCAGGGGTGCAGACAGGGTGATAGCTGGCAATGACCACGTCCTGCCTTTTGAGAAGCTCCTCCGGAAGGTCGATGGTCCCCGCCGCGTCCATCAGATTCAGCTCCACGCCGTAGAGCATTTGCACGCCGTAAAGAGTCCGGTCAAGACTATGATAGTTCATGAAATGAAACTGGTTCGGAGAATCCGGCAGGGAGGGCGCGTGATCGGTAATGCACAGCAGCTCGAGGCCCTGTTCCGCCGCGGCCCGGGCGTTTTCCAGAATCGTACTGTAAGCATGGGCGCTGGCCAGCGTATGGGTATGGGAATCTACCTGTAGTTTCATTTCCGGTTCTCCTTCTGACGCCCGGCCTTGTTTTTGCGGTAAAGGTGGAAGACGATCAGGGCGATAATGGTAGCGGCGTAAGGGATGGAGGCGGTCACCTGGGTCTTCAAAGAGGTGTTCTGCATCGCATTGCCCACGGCCTGGCAGGCCCCGAAGAAGAAGCTGGCAAAGAGCACGCCCAAAGGATTTGCGTTGCCCATGTTGCAGGCGGCCATTGCCATGTAGCCCCGCCCGGCGGTGATATTTTGAATGAAGAGGGTCACACTGCCCATGGACAGGGCACAGCCGCCCAGTCCGCAGAGGGTCCCGGAGAGGGCCACGGTGAGGAACTGCCGTTTCTCCACCTCGGTGCCCAAGCTCCGCGCGGCCTCTTGGTTGATGCCGATGGCCCGCAGGCGGTAGCCCATGACGGTTTTATAGAGGAAAATGTGCATTCCCACCGCCATCAAAATGGCCAGATAGTCAATGGGGGTCAAATTGGAAAGCACCGTCCCCAGGAAGGGAATGTCCCGGATCAGCGGCAGATTGATGCGGGGCAGTGGCAGAAGGCTATTGTCGGTGAACACGCCCCGCACACCGAAAATCACATATAAAAGGTAGGTGGTGGCGCCGGTCATCAGCGTATTCATGGCCATACCCACCACAGTGGCGGCGGCCTTGAAGCGAATGATGCAAAGGGCGTTAATCGCGGAGATAACCAGTCCGCTGGCGGCGCCGGCCAGGACGGAGAGGAGGACGCTGTGGGTATAGTAATTGGCGACGATGCTGAAAAAGGCGCCGGCCATCATGGTTCCTTCCATGCCGATGTTGAACACCTTGACCTTATTGCAGATCGCCGCGGTCAGCGCGGCCAGCAGGATAGGGGAACTCATGCGGATCATCGAATTCAAAACCGTCGCGATGTAAGTCAGATTTGCGTTCGTCATACGCTTACACGCCTCCTTTCTGCTGCTGAACCTTCGTGCGTTTTTTCAACTTCAAGGTAAATTTGGCTGTAACCAGCAGGGTAATGGTCCCGGAAATGATAGACACAATGTCGGCTGACAGTCCCATGCTCCGCTCAATGGCGCTGCCTCCCGTGGAAATACCCGCCATGAAGATGGAGCCAAACAGCACGCCGATGGGGTCGTGCCCCGCCATCAGGGTCGTAATGACACCCGTCCAGGCGTAGCCGGGGGAGGCGATCATAGAATCCACGTAGCGGTAGCGTGTACCAAGGACCTCGCACGCGCCGCCCAGGCCCGCCAGAGCCCCGCTGAGCATCATGATCAGGAACATCATGTTGCGGCTGGAAACCCCGCCGTAGTCCGCGAAGTGCGGGTTCAGCCCACCCATCCTGGCCTTATAGCCGAAGCTGGTCCGCCGCATGATAAACGCGATCAGGCACACCGCCAGAACCGCCAGAAGGAATCCGGCATGGAGGGAATAGCCTTCAAACAAGCGGGGCAGAATGCCTTCCTTGATTTGCTGCGTCTGAATGGCGGAGGCGTCCACAGCCTGGGGGTCCTTGTAAACATAGGTAGTGAGATAGGAGCAGATGTTTTCACATACATAGTTCAGCATCAGCGTGACAATCAGAAGCCACAGTTCGAACCGGTCACAGATATAGGCGGAGAAAAGAGCGACCAACATACCGACGCCTGCGCCCACCGCCATGGATACCAGGCAGACCACCACCGGGGGGCCCGGGCAGTAGATGGCGGTAATGGCGGCCGCCAGGGCGCCCAGGGCCATTTGCCCGGCAGCTCCCATGCTGGGATGGCCGGAGCCCCAGGCCAGCGCCGCGGCGAGACCCGCGAAAATAATCGGCGTGGCCCGGGTCAGCGTCGCCGAGAGGTAATAGCCGGACCCAAAGCCGCCGGCCAGAATCCCACAAATGGCGCTGAAGGGGTTATAGCCCGAGAGGGCAATGACCAGCCCTCCGATCAGAAAGCCAAGGGCGATGGCAAGCATCGGCAGGGCAAGGGATTTCATCTTGCCGTGCAGAGAGTTTCCCAATTGATTCGCCTGTTTCATACAGCACCTCCCACCATCAGGAGTCCCAAGGACTGCTCGTCAATGTCTCCCCGGACGAACTCGCCGTTGATCGCTCCCTCGTAAATGACGTAAATGCGGTCGCTGAGGCTCATGACCTCGCTCAACTCGCTGGAAACCAGAAGGATGCCGTCGCCCTGATTTCTCTTTTCCACGAGACGGTCATGGATGAAATCCATCGCGCCGATATCAATGCCCCGGGTGGGCTCGCAGGCGATTAAAAAGGGCGTTCCCATGGTGATCTCCCGGGCGGCAATCAGCTTTTGGGCGTTTCCTCCGGACAGCTCCCGTATTTTCTGGTTGAGATCGCCGATTTTGACGGCGTAACTCTCCACCAGCTGGCGGGCGTGTTCGCGGACCTTTTTCAGCCGCAGCAGACCCCGCCGGGAAAACTCAGGCTTGTCCTCATACCCCATCAGCCCGTTTTCCGTCAGCGTCGCTTCCGGGGCGCTTCCCCAGAAATAGCGGTCCTCGGGAATGCAGGCCATGCCGCTGCGCCGGAACGATTGGACGGATGTATTGGTTACCTCTTCCTGCTGAAGGAAAATCTTGCCGCTGTCCACCCGCTGCAAACCGGAGAGGCACCGCACCAGCTCGGACTGGCCGTTTCCGGACACTCCGGCGATCCCCACGATTTCCCCGCGATTTACATAAAGGCTCAGATGGTTTAAAATGTTTTTCCCACCCTCGCCCTGGAGCACGAGGTCCTGGACATCCAGGAGGCGCTCTCCTGCCTCCAAAGGCGGGATCTGCCGGGTGAGGATCTGCCGCCCGACCATCATGAAGGACAGCTGTTCAATGCTCGTCTCGGACTTCAGGGTTTCCCCGACGACCTCGCCGGCCCGCATGACCACCACCCGGTCGGCGATTTCCATCACCTCCCGCAGCTTGTGGGTGATGATGATGAGGCTCTTCCCCATGTCCGCCAGATGCCGCATCGTTTTCAGAAGTTCGTCCACTTCCAGGGGTGTTAGAACCGCGCTGGGCTCATCGAAAATGATGATGTTGGCATTCTGGTAGAGAATTTTCAAAATCTCCACCCGCTGCTGGGTACCTACCGGCAGGTCGCTGATCACCGCGCCGGGATCAACCTGCAGCCCATAGGTTTTCGCCAGCTCCCGGACGACGTTGTTATTGGCCTCCCGGTCATAAAAAATGCCTTTGCGCCGTTCGTTGCGATAGACGATGTTTTCCGTCACCGTCATGGATTGAAAGAGCATGAAGTGTTGCTGCACCATGCCGATTCCCTTGGCAATCGCATCCGCCGGACTGCGAAAATGCACTGGCTCTCCGTTGAGGAACACCTCTCCACTGGTGGCTTTTTCCATCCCGTACAGGATTTTCATGATCGTGGATTTTCCGGCTCCATTTTCCCCAACAACCGCCAGGATCTCCCCCTGATTCAGCGACAGATTGACATGGTTGTTTGCCGTGACATTGCCGTATACTTTGACGATATCCCGCATCTCTAAGAGCATATTGCTTCCTCCTCCCGCTGGACGCCCGCGCCTGGGTCAGGCAGTGGCTTCTTCCGGCACTTCAATAATCAGCTCTTCGTTTATGATCTGATCAGCAACGGTATGACCCGCCGCAACCACCTCGTCCGTGATGATGTCGGTGTTACGGTAGTTTTCACTCTCGGTGGTCACATAGACCACGCCGAACGCGTTCTCCTTCAGTCCCAGCAACTGGGAGCCGCCCTCCAGAGAGCCGTTCAGGAAGTTCTCCACGATATTGCGGGTGCAGGCGCCAGTGTTCTTCAGCAGGCCGCCCAGGATGTAGGGATTCTCCTCAGTGGTCTGGTCTACACTCAGGCCGGTGGTATAAATGGCCTTGCCTTGGTTTCCGAGCTCCAGAGCAGCCTGGTAGATGCCCGCGTTGGAGCTGGCGGACGCGCCGCCCATAATTACGGTGCATCCGGCGGACTGCTGTTGGAGGGCGTACTCATAGGCCAGGGAGGTGTCCGCGTAGGAGTTGACATAATTGTACATAAACTCCGCGTTGGGATTGACGGACAGAACGCCCTCGGAATAGCCGTAGCGGTACTTATAGGTCGCCTGGGTCTGGTAAGAGCAGATATAGCCGAAGAGGTTCTCCTCCGGGAACGCTGTGGCCATCATGGCTCCCAGAACATAAGCGCCTTCCCACTCCTTGAAACCGATGCTGGTGACAGCTTCATTCGGGCAGGTGGTATCGATCACTGCATAGCGAATGTTCGGATTCTGCTCCGCTTGGGTGCTGAACGGGTCTGCCGCCTGCCAGCCAAGGCCGATGATCAAATCGTAGCCCTCGTGGGAGGCTGCCTCGGTATTCTCCGCCCATTGGGCGGTATCGGCGCACTCAATGCTGGACCACTCAAAGCCGTATTCCTTGCCGAGCGCCTCCATTTCGTGGTAGGCCTGGAGGATAAATTGCTCCGTGCCGATGGTATCGGTGATGAGAGCAATCTTGTGGGCGCTCTTCCCGTCGGTCGTCTGATCCTGAGCGCCTTCTTTTCCGCCACAGGCGGTTAATGTCAAAACCATGGCCAGAGTCAGCAAAAGAGCAGAGATTCGTTTCATCTTGGGGTCCTCCTTTAAATTTTGTAACTTAAGATTAACATGGCATTTTCCCTCTGAACAATGACCTAGGTCCCTATTTTGAAAAATTTTCGTCGAATTTGCCAGAAGGAGCCCCCGGGGACCCGGATGGTTAAGCGCTTTTTGACAAACTCTTGATTTTTTCCCGTCATCCTGTTATCATGGTATTACTTCACTCCAGGAGGCGGCTTATGAAACGACTGAATCAACCGTCGCTGCTTGCAGATCATGTCCGCAAATGCCGTATGCAGCAGGTGTTCTCTTTTGACGTCTCTTCCATCGTGGAGTTATTTTCATTCCGGCGGGGGGAATTCCTGGTGGAAATAGGCGTTCCCAGCGAGTATATCTACTTTTTGACCTCCGGTGAAATTCTGGTTTATACCTACACCGTTTCGGAAAGGCTTCATTCGCGAGATTACTACCATGGGCTCTCCCCTGTGATTGGAGAGGTTTCCATCCTGTGGGGAAAGCCTCCCAGCAGCACGGTCCAATCTCTGACTAAGGGTACCTGCGTCGGAATCTCAGTGAGCCAGCATGGAGCGAAGCTTTTAAACGACAACTGTTTTCTTCGTTATGTCTGCCAGACGATGTCAGAGCGTCTGTACACCTCCGGCTTTATGACCTCCCTCGACCCGGTGGAGGTCCGTTTGGCTGCGTTTATAATTGCGAACAGCAACAATGATCTGTTTTCCTTTAAGCTCTCCACCTGCGCGGACTTGTTGGATACCAGCTACCGGCATCTATTTCGTGTAATTAGCAAGCTCAGTTCTGTTGGAATTTTGAAAAAAGCGGAAAACGGTTATCAAATTTTAAATAATGACGCATTACTGCAACTGTCACAGGGTAAGTTGGAATTAGATATGTAGCAAGGTTGGGTAAATATTTCTGTATTGAATTTATGGCTTTATCTTGTGCGTAAGCATTTTGTGAGTAAAAACTAGAGCGTCTTTAGTTAACGCTGTTTCCAACCAAAGCGGAATAATACCGCCCCATGGGTACCGACGCATTGTATACTGCTGCTAAAGTGCATGCCTTGATGTTTTTGACGGCAACGATGGAACGGATGGTTCCCCCTTGTGGAGCAGCAAGTCTCCGTCATCAGCACTACATATCCGTCAATAATGTAGCTGTCGCAGGGATAGTCCCAAATCAGTCCCTTATAGTCTTTTTTTCGGATTTCTTTCCGTACCCATTGCATCTCATCCACCAGATTCCGGCCATGCCGAGGGTGCTCCCCAAAAGCGCAAGGGGGCTGGAAGAGAATACGATACTTTTTTCTTAGTATCATTAGCTGCCCGATTTTTGAAGCCCAGGCTGCCTGCTGTGGGCACTTTGGACTGCCAAAATTGGGCGGGCTTGGCTGCAGCCTTCGGCACAGTAAAAAGAGCTATTCTGGAAATGATTTCTTGCTGAATGGCAGGAACTTTCTCCTTGCCCCAAGCCTATTCCACAGTTTCCCTGGCCACATTTTCCAACATATGGTTTTATAGGAGGAGAAGTTCTTGACATAAATTATTGCGGGATTGCCCAGGCCGTGGCGCTTGCGCTCGATCAGACCGAATTGCTCCAGTTCCCGCATAAAAGCGGTAGCCCAATTGTGGCCGCATTGGAGGAATTTCTGCACATCTTTCTGGATGAAGTAAATAAAGACCCGGTCCAGGCTGTTGATCCAGCCGTTCTTAGCGGATAGTCCCACTCGATCCATCCTCAGGCTGTAGAGAATCACGGCCTCCTGGGAGAGGGCACCCTCAAAGACAGCCTTGGGGACTCAGTAGAAGCGGAACTCTGCCGCCTCGTTTCCGTAAAAGTAATCCAGATTGAACTGCATAACATACCTCCAAAATATAAAAAGGCCCCGGCGACGGTCGCCGCCGGGGGTTGGCTGTTTTATGACGTGTAGTAGTTGGGCCTTGCAATAGTGGTGAAACCGCTTTTCTCGGTTACCACCACGTTGTTGGCGCTGCTGGTGCAGTGGATGATTTGGACATTTCCGTTGCTGTCAAAGCCGCAGACAATGCCCACATGGGTGTTCTCCGGGTAGAAGACCAGATCGCCGGGGATTGCTTCAGCCCAAGTGATGGGCGTACAGTAGGTGTGCTGCATGTGCGCCCCGCCTCCGTTGGCCTATGACATAGGTCCCACCAGAAATGTTGTAGAATACCCAAACGACGAAGCCGGAGCAATCCAGTCCGTATGGCCGCACGGTTCCGGTGCTGGGACTTTCAGCCCACACTTCTTTGGGCGTTCCCTAGCGGGAGTCCCAGCCCAGGACGAGGCTCTTTCCGCCCCTATCCCAAGGAACTGATAGGCCGTCAGAATGATCTGCCACCGTTTCTCGCTGAGATTGTCTGACAAATTGTCCAGAATTTCTTGCACCTGCTCCACAGAAAGGGTGAGGTCTAGGATGCTGCCGATCAGGTCCTAGGGAAGCACTGATTAAAGCGTCGAAAAAGCAAGGAAATAGCGGAGAGGGAAGATAAAAATCAAGTATAGGGTCACATTGTGGGGGAAATAATCTGGTTTTCGTAATTCTGTTCTGGTTAAAAGGCGCAAAAACCCACGGCGGGAGACAAGGAACCGCCCGCCCTGGCAAGCATATACAGATTCGCGCTGGCAAAGAGCACCTGCAGCCGGTTGAGATTTTTTCGCAGCCCTCGGTAAACGGCCTTTCGGAAACCGAAGATATTCTTCACGATCCGGTAGGGATGTTCCACTTTACAGCGTACAGCAGATTTGCGGTTCTCAATATACCGATCCCAGTCAATATCGTTGTCTGAAACCCTGGGCAGTCTGCTTGGCCGGCGGTTGACTCGGAAAGCAATTGTGGAGCGCTGAGGATTCTGTTTAATTTCATCTCGTTTTTCAAGTCCCAGATAAGCGCTGTCCCCGTAGACAACTTCATCGTCCTCCCGCAGCAGCTTTGCCGCTACGGTGATGTCGTGGACATTGGCGGCTGTTGCTTCCACCGTATGGACAAAGCCGCTGCCAGCATCCACGCCGGTGTGGCATTTCATGCCGAAATGCCACTGGTTTCCCTTTTTCGTCTGGTGCATCTCGGGGTCCCGTTTCTTGTCCGCATTTTTGGTCGAGCTGGGTGCGCTGATCAGCGTGGCATCCACGATCGTTCCACCCCGCATCATCCGGCCCGCACGCTCCAGACAGCGATTGATCGCGTCAAAAAAACAGCTTGCCGATTCCTTTCTCCTCCAGTAAATGCCGAAACTTCAGTAGCGTGGTGGCATCCGGGACATCCTGCTCGAAAAAATTGATCCCCCTGAATTTTCTCATGGCATAGCTGTCGTATATGGCGTCCTCCACCCCCTGGCCGGACAGGCTAAACCAGCATTGCAGCAGATACATCCGCAGCATGATCTCGATCTCAACAGGTGGACGGCCACGTTTCCCGGTGGGATAGTGGGGCACTATCAGGGATACCCATTCCTCCCATGGGATGATCTCGTCCATAATCTCCAGAAATTCTTCCCGTTTTGTCTTCTTTTTTCGGCACTGGTATTCCATATCGCTGAAGCTTTCCTGTTTCATTTCTTTCGCCCCCTACTCCCTTGATTTTATCACACTTTTTCTCCTGTGGGGAGATTAAATCAGTGCTTCCCTAGATGGTGTCGTCAATAAAAAAGTGATATAATAGTCCTCAAAGGAAAAGGAGG
>CAIGRU010000758.1_pt1 | contig 20078 bp, 23 predicted proteins | sample 7351341 | NCBI WGS metagenome assembly CAIGRU01
GCGGGCGGCGTCAAAGTCGATCAGCACTGCCTCCCGTTCCCGGAGGATGACGTTTTCCGGCTTGATATCCCGGTGGACCGCGCCGAAGGAGTGCAGCACCCACAGAGCCTGGCAGAGCTGGATGATGATTTCCCGGGTCGCCTTGGGGGAGAGGGGAGCGGCTTTCAAAAGAAAGTCCAGGGTGTCCCCCTGGATAAATTCTTCCAGCACCAGAACCTTGCCCTCCTGCTCCGCCGTTTCCAGAACTTCCGGAAGGTTCCGGCAGGAGTAGTGCAGCAGCTTTCGGTAGACCTCTCCGCTGCCGGAGAAGCGGCGGAAAACCAGGAGCCTCCCCGTTTTTTTGTGGCGAAGGAGGAAAACGCCGCCCCGCGGGCCTTCCTTAAGGGGACGGACCTCTTCAAATTCCAGCTGAATGACGCTGGAGAGCCAAGCGTAAATAAAAGACCGCCTCCTCAAAAAAGCGCGTACCCTATGCTGTCTGCATATGGCTTTTTTCGTTTTAAGAGTATATGATAATACCTAAGTATACTGCGATTTGTGGGGAAAGTAAAGGAGAAAATCTCATGAAGAAGGACACGGGCGACCTGCGGGACGAGCTTTTAAGCCAGCCTCATTTGGACGAGTATTTGAAGGAGAACGGAGACCAGTTTGTGAGCTGGGGCCTGACGGAGCAGCTTTTGCGCCTCTTCGACGAAAAGGGCGTGACGAAAGCCGCCGTGGCGAGAAACGGCGGCATGAGCGAGGTCTATTTGTATCAAGTGCTCTCCGGGCGGCGGAATCCCTCCCGGGACCGTTTGCTGTGCATCTGCTTCGGTCTGGAAACATCGCTGGAGGAAACCCAGCAGCTTTTGAAGCGGGCCGGTTTCGCGCCGCTGTATCCGCGCTTGAAGCGGGACGCCATCATTCTCCACGGCATCATCCACGGCACGTCGCTGGCGGCGGTAAACGACAGTCTGTTTGAGGAGAACGAGGGGACGCTGTATTGAGAGGCTCCGGTGGCGTGAGAAGCCACGGATGACGGGTCCTTGCTGCTGCTGTTCGCCTTTGGAAAGAGCGAGACGGTGACGGTGCCGGAGGGGGGGCGGAGATCGGGCGCCTGGCGTTTTACCGCAGCGCCGTGAAGGAGGTCCGGCTTCCGGCCTCCGTCCGGGAGGTGGCCGCGGACGCCTTTGTCGGATGCGAAAAGCTGGCCCGTCTGCGCCTGGAGCTGCCGGAGAGTGATCCGGGCTGGGCGGAGGTCTACTTTCCGGAGCTTCGCGGATACGGCCGGAACGGTATGCGGGAGCAGTATCTGGACTGCATCCGCACCAGTCGGGACGGCGTGTTTGACTTTCTGACTTACGACAGCCTCTTTCCGTCCATTCAGGAGTTCAAGGACCAGGTCCTGATTGCCACGGACCGGCTGAAGTCCTCCGCCTATCTGGTGCCGCTGTACCGGGACGCGTATTTGGACTGGCTGCGAAAAAACGCCGCCGGGGCGGTCCAAATCGTCATTGAGTTTGACGATCTGGCGGGCCTGAACACCCTGGCGGAACTGGGCGTATTCACCGGAAAGAACATTGACGGACTCATCGAGCTGGTGAACTCCACCCGGAAGCCGGAGATTTTGAGCTATCTGACGAACTATAAAAACACGGAAATCGGCATCACGGAAACGGACTATGAACTGTAAGAGAGGAAGTATGCCATGGAAAGACAACAGCGGGCGGAGGAGCTGGCGGTCCAGATTTTGAAATACGCCCGGAACGAGCTGCTGGTGGCCTTCCGGTTTTTGGATCTGGCCCTGTGCAAGCCGGAGCTTCAAGCTGGGGACCTGGAGACCCTCGGCATAGACGGGAAATGCCTCCGCTTCAATCCGAATTATATCTTTGCGCTTTACAAGCAGGGCGGCGGCGAGCTGAACCACAGCTTCCTCCACTCCGTTTTCCACTGCGTGTTCAGCCATCCCTTTGTAAACCCCTCCATCAACCGCGACTTGTGGGACCTGGCCTGCGACATTGCGGTGGAGGGCATCCTGAATGAACTGAACATGAAGCAGCTGGAGACGCGGACCGGCTCCGCCATGGCGGAGGAGCTGGCGGCGCTGGAACAGGGCGGCAAGCTGACGGCGGAGCGGCTGTACAAGCGCTTCACGGACGAGCCCCCGTCCCCGGGGGAGTACCAGCGCCTTCATGATCTGTTTTGCCGGGACGAGCACGGCCTCTGGTACGAGCCGCCTACGCTGCAAGCAAACGCTTTTCTTGCGGATGCCGAGCCGGGCGGCGATTTAGAGGACGGCGATTCAGAGGACGGCGAAGGCGCTTCGTCCGGCTCCATGACCACTGAAATTACAATGAGTGGAGCGGCGGGTGGAGCGGCGGACGGTGGTCTCCAGGGCGAGTGGCAGGCCATCAGCCAGCGAATCCAGGTGGATTTGGAAACCGCCTCCCAGCTCTCCTGGGGAGACCGGGCCGCGAACCTTCTCCAAAACGTCCAGGAGGTCAACCGGGAAAAATACGACTACTCGGACTTTCTGCGGAAATTCGCCGTCTTGGGGGAGGACATGCAGATCAATGACGATGAGTTTGACTATATCTTCTATACCTACGGGCTCAAGCTCTATGAAAATATCCCCCTCATTGAGCCTCTGGAGTACAAGGAGGTCAAAAAAATCAAGGATTTTGTCATCGCCATCGACACCTCCGGCTCCGTCCGGGGGGAGCTGGTGCAGACCTTCCTGACGAAAACCTATAACATCCTGGCCCAGCAGGAGAGCTTTTTCAGCAAAATCAACGTCCATATCATCCAGTGTGACACGATCATCCAGGAGGACCACAAGATCACCTCCTGGGAGGAGTTTCAGGAATACCTCAAAACCATGCACCTCAAAGGCTTCGGGGGGACGGACTTTCGCCCGGTGTTCCGGTATGTGGACGAGCTGCGGAAAAAGGGGGAGTTTGACAATCTCAAGGGCCTGATTTATTTCACCGACGGATACGGAGACTTCCCGGAGAAGAAGCCGGAGTACGACGCGGCCTTCGTCTTTATCGACGACGAATACGGCCAGCCGGAGGTGCCCGTATGGGCCATCAAGCTGGTGCTGCAGCAGGATGAGATTTAAACAATATTTTATAGGAGGCATTTATCATGAAAACTAAGCAGGAATTTGTCATTACGAAAAAGGGCGTACTAACCAAATACAACGGCCCCGGCGGGGATGTGGTGATCCCGGAAGGCGTAAAGGCAATCGGAGAGCGTGCTTTTTACGGCTGCAAAGGCCTGGAAAGCGTAATCATCCCGGAGGGTGTGACGGAAATCGGCGGCTTTGCCTTTCGCGGCTGTACGGAGCTGCGGAAGGTTACGGTCCCCGAGAGTGTAAAAATGATCGGCAGGTATGCCTTTGCCGACTGTAAGAGTCTGAAAAATTTGACCATTCCAGGGAGAGTGAAGGAAATCGGCAAATCGGCGTTTTCCTACTGTTCTGATTTGATCATGCCTAATTTCCCCATTTCAAAGCTGGAAAAGTGGGACAAAGAGAAAGCGTTTCATGGTTTTGTCAAAGCGTATCTGGAGAATATGGAGATGGATGAAGAGATGGAAGCGGAGAATCTCCGGTATATCAAGAGCCAGAAAAAGAACCTTGTGTCTTATTCAACCATTGGGGACGACGACACACTCCGCTTTCTCTTTGAGACAGGGGCGGTGAAACCGGCAGATATCGAGTGGATGTTACAGATGGCGTCAGTCGTTATCCGTAGAGATGAAACAAAAGAGAAAATTATGGAATACAAGGCCCGTTACCTGGATTCGGGGGTCCTCGTGAAGAAAGCGGCCCAACCGCGCAAGACCGCGGCACCTCGGAAGAAAACTCCCATAAACATCGATCCGGATTTTGACATTTCCCCCAAGGGCGTTCTGACGGAATACAAGGGCCCCGGCGGGGATGTGGTGATCCCGGAGGGCGTGAAGGAAATTGACAACCAGGCATTCACCGGCTGCAAGGGCCTGGCCAGCGTGACCATCCCGGAGAGTGTGAGGAAAATCAGATTCTATGCCTTCGGGGAGTGCAGCATTCAAGCCGTAACCATCCCAAAGAGTGTCCAGTCGATTGAATCGAGTGCTTTCTGCGAATGTGAGAACCTGACCAGCGTGACGTTTCAAGACCGGGAGGATGCGCCAGGAATTGAGCAGGACATATTCTATAATTCCCCCAACATTACCAATGTCGCCATCCCCAGATGCGTCGCAAGGATCGCCTTTGCGCTTTTCGAGGACACCCCATGGCTCAAAAAATTGGGGGAGTTTGCAGTTGTGGACCATTTTCTGATCAAATACCAGGGGAGAGAAACGAACGTGGTCATTCCGGAGGGTGTCACGGAAATCGGCTGCGGCACGTTCCGGGACTGTGCAAACCTTCAGAGCGTGACCATTCCAAAGAGCGTCGAGGAGATCGACAAGTCCGCATTTGAGGACAGCCGCCCGGCAATCATCGCGCCCCATATCCCCATTGATGAGTTTGCTCCGAAGAACAAGCCCGGCGCGTGCGCCGGCTTTGCCAAGGCGTATCTGGACGGCATGGAATTGGACGAGGAGATCAAGGAGGAGTATCTCGAGTACATCAAGGGCAATAAGAAAAGGCTCTATCCCGATGCTGTCCGGCACGAGGAGCTTTTACAGCTCATGTTTGCCGGGAAGATGATCCCCCGGAAGGATGTGGACGTGCTTCTGGAGGAGTGCGAAAAACAAAAGAACGCCACCGCCAAAGCGGCGGTGCTGGAGTACGCACACCAATTCCTTGGCGCGGCGGACTCCGGCAAGAGCTACAAGCTGTAAACCGGAGGGTTTCCCATGAACATCAAAGAAGCGAAGGAACAGATCAAAAACGCCGTCACGGCCTATTTCTCCAAGGATGAGTTCGGAAACTACGTCATCCCCATTGAGCGCCAGCGCCCCGTTTTCATGATTGGCGCACCCGGCATCGGTAAAACCGCCGTCATGGAGCAGATCGCCCAGGAGCTGAACGTGGGCCTGGTCTCCTACTCCATGACCCACCACACCCGCCAGAGCGCCCTGGGCCTGCCCTTTATCCGGAAAGAGGAGTTTGACGGGGAGGAGTTCAGCGTCTCCGAGTACACCATGAGCGAGATCATCGCCTCCGTCTATAAGCTGCGCAAGGAGACGGGCTGTCGGGAGGGTATTTTGTTTCTGGACGAGATCAACTGCGTCTCGGAGACCCTGGCTCCCTCCATGCTGCAATTTTTGCAGTACAAAGTCTTTGGCACCCACCGGGTTCCCGAGGGATGGATCGTCGTCACGGCGGGTAATCCGCCGGAGTATAACAAATCCGTCCGGGAATTCGACATCGTCACCTGGGACCGCCTGAAGCGGATGGACGTGGAGCCGGACTATGAGGTTTGGAAGGAATACGCCTATAAAAAGGGCATCCACGGGTCCATTCTGACGTTTCTGGAGATTAAGAAGAACTATTTTTACATCGTGGAAACCACGGTGGACCGAAAGAGCTTTGTCACCGCCCGGGGTTGGGAGGACCTCTCGGAGATGATCAAGCTCTACGAGCGGCACGGCCTGACCGTGGACCAGAAGCTCACGGCCCAGTATCTGCAAAATCCCGCCGTAGCACGGGAGTTCGCAGTTTATTACGACCTCTACAATAAATATAAATCCGACTATCAGATCGAGGACATCCTGAACGGCGCGGCCTCCGGCTCCATTCGGAACCGGGCGCGGGCGGCGCGGTTTGACGAGCGGCTCAGCCTGTTGGGGCTGCTGATCGATGCCGTGAACGCGGAGATGCGCCGTGCGGCGGAGACAGACAATGCAATTCTGGAAAATCTGCGGGTCCTCAAGCAGGTAAAAACCCAGCTGAACCAGGCTGGGACCTCCTATGTGACCGTCCTGCACAGGTATCTGGACGCGGAGCGAGAGGCCCTGCGCCTGGGACAGAAGGCAAACTCCATTGACTATGAAACCAGTTATTCCTACAACTACGTGATTCGTTTTCTGGAGGATATCCTGGATGCACTGAACCGCAGCGGCGTTTCGGAGAACCAAGAAGCCTTCCAGAGGATTAAGGCGGCTTACGACGCATCTACGGTGGCCCACAAGGATGAGATTGCTAAAATCAAGATACGGATGGAGAACCTGTTTCAATTTGTGGAGGAGGTGTTTGAGGATGGGCAGGAGATGCTGATTCTGGTGACGGAGCTGACTGTGCGTTATTACTGTGCGAAGTTTATCTCGAAGTTTGGCTGTGATGCCTATTTCAAGCACAACCAGAACCTGTTGTTCTATCAGAGAAAACAGGAGCTTTTGACGGAGATTGCCGCCCTGGAGGAGCTATGAGCGGGCAGGCTGGACGGGAGGATGTGCTTGCGCTTGGCAGAAAAAACTTATCCGTGTATTGTTTTAAGGTTAGGAATTCTTCAGCCACGTCTTTAGGGAGGTGATTTCCTGGCCACAGTCTTTCATCCCGACCTTGGCGGCTTTGTGCCAGGCGAATGGTTTCTCTGGGAGCGTCCTAGGCCTACGGAATTGCCCGCGAGTTAGGAGTAGAGACGCCCGATTCCTTCCGTCAGGAGGAGAAACAGCGAGTTAGTAGGGGATAAGGCAGAGGGGAGGTCTTTTGAATAAGCAGCGGCATGGAGTAAAGCTCTATACCGCTGTTTGTATGTACTCAATAATTCTCCGCGTGGACCTCAAATAAGCCTGGGAATGGGCGCAGACGGGGCAGACCTCTGGCGCGGCGGTACTCACCACGATGTGCCGCAGTTCCGGCAGTAGGGAAAGCGCTCTGGGAAAGACTTGTTTTGGGATAAGGTTTTTTACATAGAAATCTCTGTGCGGTATGGAGCCCCCGTTGCTGTTCTTTGAGGGGGTTTTTACAGCCCCTTTGCGTTAAAGGAGTTAACTTTTGCAATTAGTGCTTTCCTGATTTCTTAGGACTTTCCCCAGTTTTTCTGGCGGAGAAAAAACGCCATGATTATATAGAAAATAGCGCCGATAGTTAGCAAAGCAAGGCACAGTATCTCATATTCGCTGGGATTGATAATCCAAAATGGAAGTTGGGGAATTAAGATATCCAAGAGATAAAGTAATATGCAATATGCCAAAAAGGCAGCCGAAAACAAACAACAAAATACACCTTTTTGATTGCCTTGAGAATAAAGTTGATAATTATTGAATGTGATGGGCATCAATATGTTTGTTTTACTTTTTAGTAAAAATAATAATTCCGGAATAGATAAAATAATGGTAATCAGAGCAGGAAAATTTTCAGTATTTCTGCTTCCGGGGGAATCTGGGATAAATTTACTAATCAAAATTAATACAATGGCTGTGCCACCAAATAGTAGTTTCATATCTCTCCAGTTCGTATTTGTATATTTGGGTTGACAATTTCCGTAAATCCATATGCTGGTAGATGCAAAGGAGTGGAAAAAATAAAACCAGATAAAGGCTCGATTGAATATCTGAGACTTTACAAATACACAGCACAAAAACACAATCAAGGGGCAGGCCAATTGCATAATGTTCAAATAGCGGATATTCTTTGTGAAAATAGGATCTTCGTTGCCCAGCTTCATTTTGTTGATAGAATCCCAGCCCTCAAAAATTGAAAAGAATAGCGCAATAATCACAGAAAAAGCCAAATTGTGTATGGATTTTTTACACACCGGAAAAAGAAGCAAAATCCCAAGGCAGACAACCATTGCAACTATGCCAGTACAACTAAACAAAAACGTGGATTTTTGATAAAAATGGGACCTGTTCGGACGATTTGCCAGCAGCTCCAATATAGAGGTCAGCGTGAAAAAAGCAAAGAAAAATAAAAATGGAATGTAATCGTAAGGCTCATCCAGTATCAGAATTCTGCTGAAAGCCAAACCGGTATACATGTTAACGCCGATGGTCAAAAATGCGGGAAAGAAGACATTGAAACTCATCCTGCTAAAAGTTTCAAAGTAGCGGCAGTACACGACGATGCCGCAGAGCCCAAATGCGGCGGCATAGCAGAGAAAATAGCAGGTGGCCAGCTTAAAAAGTCTGATGAAATACGGATCACCCATTCGGGACAGGAAAATAAGAAAAGTCAGGATTGCCAGAACAATTCCAAAGTAGACGTAGGTAAAGACAGAGCAGCGATTCCTGATGTCGGATTTCATCCATTGTAAAAGCTGTTCAGCCCCTGGGATATCCTTGGTTGACTTTCCTTGTAGACACAGATATTGTTCAATGGCCGTCAAATCCGGTTCTTCATCCGTATTGGCCTTTAACTTTACCCGGGAATATATTTCCCGACTCTGGTTACACAGGTTCCAATCAAAGCCATACAGCGCTTTTCGAATTTTGAAAAATATGTGGACAAAAATAATGGTGGGAGATATCATAATACAGCAGGCGGGGATGATATCCATATGGATAGACATCTGATTAATCTTCGCCAGCCGCCACGCTGTGTGTTCCATGTCGATACTGTAAGTCAGGCCGAGAATCATGGCGAAAACGCCCATCAGGAAATACCCGATTACCGTATACTTCCGATATTCTTTCTTTTCTCCCGGAGTATCCATTTGTCTCGTTCTCCTTTTTCGGTGGAATGGTTCGGTTTATATAGCACTAATCTTTGAGGTGTCGTTAAAGAGGCTAAGTTCTTTTGTAGACAGCGAAAGAAGTACCGATTTTTTCTTTAGCAGGAACCTATTCAAGAACAAAGTTCCGGCAGACCGCTCCGGAAATGAACTTAATATGGTTTCAATCCGTTGAAGCTCTTGCAAGATTTCATCAAATACAATTCTTATCAGCCCATTGCGGTTGATATAGTTCACAAGTTCCGTGGTATTACGGCTATCTCGCACTTGTTTCGGCACCTTTTCAATGAGAATGTTCTTTCGGTTATATGCAAAATCTGAGTAGAGAATTCCCTTGTTTGCCATCTGATAGTCTTTTCCAAAGAACATCTCCAAATCGTTATACGCCTGAAATACTGTACCGATTCTATCACCAAGGTCATAAAGTAGCTGGTAGATTTGCGAATTATCCAGCGACAGATTATCCTGTGAGGCGCAGTAACCAATCATAAGAGAGTTCCGAAGGAGCGTGGAGGTTTGCATAGCACTGATTTTTTTCACACCCCGAAGATCTTTGCTGTGCTGGTTGAGATCACAAATAAAACCGACCGACATGTCGGAAAGAATCTGCTCATATAGCCGATCAATTTCCATCAACTGACGTTGGCTACCTACCATTGCCTTGATTTGATTTAGCTCCTTGAAGAAAAGATTCATCAAATATGCGGACAGTGCTTGGGCGTTGTCTCTTCCGTATTTGGAGAAAAAGGTCTGCTGACCTCTTCTTAATGTGTCATTGTCCACATAGTCGTCTAGGATGAGGGAGTATTTGTGGATAAACTCAATGGCTGTAGCAAGCGCTATGGTTAAATCATTGTAGGTATCCTTTCCAAGAAGCCAGCCCGTTAAAACCAGCATAGGTCTATATCTTCGCCCGGATGATATGGCGTAGTGATACATCTCAACCAGGTATAAATCCTCTATGTTGGTAAACTCTTCACATTTTCGGAAAATGTACCCTTCAAAATCTCGAGAAAAGGTTTCATAAACATTCATCAAAATTTACCTCAATTCATAAAGTGGAGATAAAATCCTATTATATAAAATTAGTATACTACAGCAGATGTCCAATTGCAACTGAATGGTAGAGGTAGTATGCCCACCTCACAAAAGTTGATATAAGAGGACAGGGCAATAAAACAGAAGACGCCCGGGAGCAAATGAAAATGATGTGTGGTCGATTTTTTGGAATCTTTTTTAGTATTCCAGAGTCGGCCACACATCATTTTTGGCACGCTTAAAAAGCACAGTCGGTTGCTTCGACTGCACCATGTTTCTGAAAATATTCGAGTTCTGTTTCTGCTGGAGTTCGGCCTCCATTACTGGTGTGAGTCCGCTTGTTGTTATAAAAGGAAATATAATCCTGGAGTGGAGCGGTCAAGTCCTTTATACCGACATAGCGGAAGCGATAGATTTACTGCTTTTGCGGAAGATAAGAGATTAGCTCTTCCGCTGTGTCCTTCATCCCCCGCCGGAACCAGACCTCGATCCAGCCATACAAAAAGAACCCAACATAGGCGGAGGAGTAGGCGGCAGCTAGCTCCTGCTCCGGGTCAAAACCGCACAAGTCCAGAATGATGTCCTTGAGCAGATAGACCAGACCCCGTTTGTTCAGCAGACTATAAAAATCCCGGTTCGCCTCAAAATGGGAAAACACAATTTGAACGGTTTCTTTTACGGAAAGGTCAGGGGAGGTTTTCCACTTGCCCAGCCAATCCTGAAACAGGTGCTCGATATATGCTTTGATAATCCCTTCTTTGTCCGAATAATTGCGATAGAATGACGTCCGTCCTACCCCTGCCATGCTGCATAGCTCGCTGATGGAAATTTCCGCAATGGGCTTTTCCTCCAGCAGCGCCAGCATGGAGCTGGTAAGATGCTCCACTACGTAGGCGTTGCGGCTCTCGTTGCTGAACGGTGATACATTTTTCACCTTTTGCTCCATTTTTGCTGCCTCCATTGACAAATCAATTCCTCGCTGTTACACTTATAATGCCGTTACATTTGTACCGAATCATAACATAGAAAATAGAACCTGTCAAGGGAGGATATTGGAATGACATTGACACAGAAGAGACTGCTGATCCTGGCAATTATTGCGGTGATTGGCTTTGCGCTGGGGCGGCTAGCGGTGCGGGGCGTGTTGAACTTCCTGCTGGGTGGTACGCTGTTTGGAGGAAACTTCCTGTGAGCAAAAACGAGAAAGAAAAGAGGGTGAAGGCTGTGCCGGCATGGATGGGTATTTTGGTTTTTCTGCTGGCCTTTGGGGCCGGGATGGCATCAAAGGCGGCGATCAAGCCCGCCTGGGCCAAAGAGTATTCCATCCAGTGGAGCAACGCACTGGGTATATTGAAAACCGATCTGCCCTACGGGGAGGGTGAGGCCAACAAATTTGACCTGTACCTCCCGAAGGACGGCGGCAGAGAGAGCTACGGCCTGGTGGTCTATCTCCACGCGGGCGGCTTCACCACGGGCGACAAGTCGGAGGACCGTGAAATGCTCTCCTGGCTGTGCTCCAAGGGCTATGTGGCTGCGGGAATCAACTACACCCTCCGGGACGAGGCCCACCCGGAGGCCAGCGTCCTCTCCCAGTCCAATGAGATCAAGGCGGCGATGCCCTGTGTTGTCGCCGCCGCGGAGGAGGCCGGCTATCCCATTGACAAAATGGCGGGGGCGGGGGGGTCGGCGGGCCACACCCTGGCCATGCTCTACGCCTACCGGGACGGGCGGTCGGCCCCGGTGCCCGTGGTGTTTACCTTTGGCGGAGTGGGGCCGTCCAGCTTCTATCAGGAGGACTGGGGTGTCTTTGGCCTGGATCAGAGCGACGAGGCCTGCGCGGGACTCTTCGGCGTGATGGCCGGGGTGGAGATCACCCCCGCGGAGGTGGCGGACGGCTCCTATCTGGAGAAGGTGAAGCCCATCGCTGCAGCCGAGTGGGTGTGCCACAACCCCGTCCCCACGGTGGCCGCCTACGGGAGTCACGACAAGGCACAGCCGTTTTTGGCCTCCCTGCGGCTCAAGGCCGCGTTGGAGGAAAACCATGTGGATCACAAATACTTTGAGTTCCCCCACTCCGGCCACGGGCTCCAAAACGACAACGCCCTCTCCCGCCAGTGGATGGAGGCCATTGAGGCGTATCTGGACAAATACATGGAGGTATCGCCATGAAAATTGCAGTCAAAGTTTTGAAAATGATTGGCATAGCTATTTTAGTGATTATTGTGTTGCTGGCTATCCTGATTTTCCGAATTTTCACCGCACCGATGGTTCCCAAAGATTATACAAAAACAGCGGAAACCGGCGGTGAAATTGAAGCCGCATATATGGCGGCGGGTCAATATCAGGTTAAACACATCGAGGCAGAGACCCCAGGCGATTGGAAGAAATTTGTGGCCTACTATCCGGCTGATTTGGAGGAAACCGAAAGCACGTTCCCGGTTGTCGTTTTTGTCAACGGAACAGGTGTTGGGGCCTCCAAGTATAAAGCACTGTTTCAGCATTTAGCCTCCTGGGGATTTATTGTGCTGGGTAACGAAGACCCCAGCACCTGCACCGGGGCCTCTGCTGATGCGACGTTGACCTATCTGCTAGAAGAAAACGATAACCCGGACAGCGTTTTTTACCAAAAAGTGGATTTGGATCATATCGGTATCTCTGGCCATTCTCAGGGCGGCGTGGGTGTATTTAATGCGGTAAACGAGCAGGAACACAGCGATATGTATACCTGTGCCGTCAGCATTTCTCCCACTGAATGGGCGCTTGCCTGTGCGATCGGCATGACTTATGAGCCATCCAAGACCGATATTCCGACAATGATTTTGGCCGGAACAGAGAACGATGTGATCAGTCCAGAGGGTGCAATGGTTTTGTTTGATGCAGTTACTTCTGATAAGGTTGTTGCACTGAGGGCCGGAGTAGATCATGGACAGATGCTTTACTGTGCAGATGGTTATGTAACCGCCTGGTTTATGTGGCAGCTTCAGGGCGATCAGGATGCCGCGAAAGCGTTTATCGGTGAAAATCCTGAAATTCTGGATAATGCTATGTATCAGAATATCTTGATAAATCTAAATTGAATAATGAAAATCTGAAACGCACCGTGATTTCAAAATCAGGGTGGGCTTTTTTAACAACAAAATTTTTCTAAATTACCCTTGACAAAGTTTATCTGAGGACAATGTATCGGGCAAGCTGACGGATGAACGCTTTATAAAAATGTCCCAGCGGTACGACGAGGAACAGCATCAGCTCAAAAAGGATATTGAGGAATTGCAGCGCCAGTGTGACAGGGGAAACGACCGGGCCTTCTGCAAGGAGCAGTTTTTGAAAGCGGTGCGGAAGTTCATGGAGATGAAAACGCTGACGCCCACCATCCTGCATGAGCTTGTAGAGCGCATCGACGTGTATCAAACCCAGAGTAGGGGAAAGAACAGGACGCAGCGGATCGTGATCCACTATAATTTCATCGGTGTCCTGGACTTGCCGGAGGTAGAGGAATACCCGGAAAACGTGGTGCTGGACAGCCGCCAGGGTGTAGCTATTGAGTATCTTGTCGGTAAGGCTGGGTAAAGAAAACAGAGCGGCCCGAAGGCCGCTCCACCGGGGCAAACCGCCCCATAGAAATAGCAAAGGAACAGCCTTTCGACTGTTCCTTTACATACGAGTGGTCAGTTGCGTTATGAACACTCGACATGGTTGCGGAGACAGGACTTGAAAAGGAAAGAGAGCTTTTCGCCGCGTTCCATAAATCTATGTAATCCTTGCAATTAGGACGTTTCCGGCATCCTGCCTTTCATGTCCTCTCCTTGTTGGTCGTTACGTTTCATCAAAATAACGACCAAACAACGACCAAATTTCACGCCTGTTTCTTCCGCCCGAACTTCACCGGCAGGGCCTCCGCCAGAGCGTCGCAAGCCCTGGCCTGGGCCGTCTCGAAGGTATGGGCATAGATGTTCAGGGTGGTCGATGTCTGGGAGTGTCCCAGGGCGGCGGAGACGGCCCGCACGTCCTCTCCGTTGTAAATCAGCAAGGAGGCGTTCAGGTGCCGGAATTGATGAACCCCATAGAAAGGGAGCCCCTTTTCCTCACAGAACCCCCGGAGCCATTTATAGGCCTTCTCCGGGTTGACAGGGCTTCCGTCCTGCTTGGTAAACAGGCGGCCGCATTCATGCCATTGGTCCCCAAGCGCCAGCCGTTGACGGGCCTGTTCCACCCTCAGCCGCTTCACAAGGTCGAATATCCAGGCGGGGAGCTTTAATGTCCGGCGGCTCTTGGTGGTCTTCGTGGGAGCCGTGAAAATGCCCTCAGAGGCCGTATAGAGCGACGCCCGCCGGACCGACACGGTACAGCGCTCAAAATCGAAGTCACTGAACTCAAACCCGCACAGCTCCTCCCGCCGGAAGCCGCCGAACAGGGCCAGGGAGAAAAACACCTGCCAGCAGAGCGGTGCGTCTGTCAGTGTGTCCAAGAACGCCTGTGCCTCCTCCAGGGTGTAGCAGGTCTTTTCCCTGCCCGTATCCAGCGGCGGCAGCGTGACAGCCCGACATGGGTTGTACTGAATCATTCCCATTTTCACGGCATAGGAGAACACGGCAGAGATCAACGACAGGTGGTTCTTGACGCTTTTGGGGGACAGGCCCCGGCCATTCCTGGAGAGGTTCGCTCCTGGTTCGCTGAGGGTGTTAATGAACCGCTGGACCTGCCTGGGCGTGATCTTGTCCATGTACAGGTGCCCGATGGCGGCGTATATGCGGGGGGCCATCTGCCTGTAATTGGCCTGTGTGCGTTTGCCCAGGGTCTTTTCCACATATTCGGTGAACCATTGCCCGGAAAAGACCTCAAATTTGATGTGTCCATCTGTCAGCGATGAACCCCGGCATTCCTCGTCAAAGAGAACCTTCTGCCGGTTCAGCTCCTTCTCGATCTGCCGGGGTGTCATGCCCGGTTCTGGGGTCCATGTCCGGGACTTCATCACCTGTTTGCCCTCCGGGGTGTAGCCCACGGAGACCCGGAGACGGTACGAGCCGCCGCGCTTTGTGATGGTTGCCATGATGTTTTTCTCCTTTCTGATTTGACACCACGGCCCCGGTATGCTATCATAAAAGGGCGCAAGGGTGCCTTGTTTGTCGACGTGGTATGTTTGTGCGTGATGACCGTCCCGGTGTTAGCAGCGCCGGGGCGGTTCTTATTGCTTTTTGTGGAAAACTGTGGTACTCTGACAGCAGGATAGAATCCTCTTTCAGCGCTGCCAGTAACGGCGGACGGTTGGCCCTCTTGACAGGGGGCAGCTTCTTGCCCCCTGATTTTCGGAAAGGGGGGCTGCCCAATGGTTACATATAGTGAACTGTTTCAGTACACGCTTGTTATCATCGGCATTATCGGCCTCTTTATTGCGGCCTATAAAAAGAAGTAACCGCCCCAGGCTCCAACCAAGGCGGTTACTCTTTTGAGTAAATAACTTTGGGGGCCAACCGTCTACCGGCAGCGCCCTTTCTATGTTTAAGTATAACCGCCTGTATTGGATTTGTCAAGTGGTGAACCGTGGTGACACGCCGTGGAATGATAGATTGCGCTCTGTAGTCAGCCCTGGGCCTCTGGCCTGGGGCTTTTTGCTCGCCGGATTTGGCGGGCAATCGGTTTTGCTCCCCCGTTCTGGGGAGCAAAGGGGGATTCCCCAGTTTTGGGGAAAGTAGATCGGCTCAAAATTGAGCTCATTTGACAGGGTTATCAAACGAGCGCCATTTTTGACGGGCGTAAATTCCGCTGGTTATCGGATTCGGATTGGATTCCGGGCGCATTTGATATCATGTGATTGCAAGCATCTTCCGGCGAAGGATATTTACTTCTTTTTTGAGCTCAGGGAGAAAGTTCCCTCAGTACCCATGCCCCTTATTTCGGGTAAGGGTGTCCAGTTCAACCGGCACCCTTTATTCGCCATTTCCCGCCCCCTCTGGCGCGTCCTGGGCGGCGGGGGTGTCCTTACCGTCGGTTGAATCTAGGGTATCCTCTGTGGGCTCCTGGAGGCGGTAGCGGGGCAAAATAGCCTCGGCATATTCCGCAACTCTGTCTTTCCCTTCTTCGCACATTTGATCCATAGCAGCATCGGCGCGGGCGCGCCCATCGTAGTAACGCAGGAAATTATCTATTTCTTCAATATGCTCTTCTCCATATGCTACCCATGTGTTATCGTCGATTTGTTTCATTCCCATAAGTTCAGAGAAGGAAATGTCAAGGGCATCAATTATGCGCTGGATTGTCTCATATTTGGGCTTACGCAAATCATTTTCCCATTGGGCAAGGGTTTGGTATGCGACCCCCAATCTTTGACCCAATTCCTTTTGAGTGAGACCTGCATTTTTCCGAGCGGCTTTAATACGCTGTCCAATTGTCACGAGACCACCTCCTTAGATTAGATTACCACTCAACGACCAAAAGTACAAGAAAAACTTTTGCAAATGACTGCCAATCACTATTGACTTTTACGTAAGACTGTGCTACCATTCAGATATACAGTCAAAAGCAAAAATTATTATGGAGGTGAACCAAATGTCAGTCCCTATCAACCGAGTAGCCCTCATAGCGGGGATGGCTAAGCGGAACATCAATTGTAATCAGTTGGTGGAGCTGTCCGGCGTGTCCCGCGTAACCATCACCGCCGCCCGGAGCGGCAAGAGCTGTTCCAGGAAGACAGCGGAGAAGCTGGCGGCGGGCCTGGGGGTCCCCGTGGAGGCACTCATCAAGGAGGTCTGACCATGTACCTACTGACCATGATAGCCGGGGCCTACCAGCTCACGCGCTGGGTTATGGCCCTGGTGGAGCGGCTGGAAGGAGGTTGACCCCGTGCCCGCGAGAATGCGAACCGCTGAGGGGGCCCTTGCCATCATCAAGGAGGAGGACCCCGGCAGCGCTGTGACGCTGCGCTGTATCCGGCGGCTGATTAACACGGGGGCAGTTCCCCATGTCGCTGTCGGCTGCAAGAAGCTGGTAAACGTGGATAAACTTTTGAGTTATCTTGAAGGAGGAACGAACAATGAAAATTGAGATTCACCTGTTGCGCTTCTATGCCCGAGTTTGGGACCCGGAGAGCGAAGCCAACCGGGAGGTACCGATCACGCTGACGAAGGACCAGCTTCGAGCGGCGGGTCTGCTTGAAATGTCGAGTAAGGAGGTCATTTCCCGCATCTGCAAACGCTGGGGGCTCCAGCTCTTAGAGGCTGGGAAGGCGGAGCGGCGTACCATCGCCTTTAATCTGGACTCGCTGTGGGACAGTCTCGCCGGAGGGGAGACGCAGGGCGCCCCGCTGGACCCGATCGAGATGATGGGGGCGCTTGAGGGGGAGGGCGATACTCATTGAGCACCAGCAAGGAAAAACACCCTTCTTGGTTCAAGATGAAGCTGGAGCGGCGCACGATGGTCAAGCAGCTAAAGCCCAGAGTTGCCGTCAACGTACTGCTGGCCTGTTGGGAGTTCCTGGAGACAGGAGAGAAACCTACCGGACTGTCCCCTATTGAGAGCATCGCCTTTTCAGCCTTCATCCCGGACCTTGAAGACGCATGGGCGACGTACATAAAAAGAATTTCCAGTGGTACGAATGGAGGAAGGCCTCCAAAAGACGAGAAACCATATGGTTCCATATGCCCCCATTCGATACCGTGCGATACCGTCCAAAACCATGCGGTACCACATGGGACAGAAGAAGAACCAGAACCAGAACAAGAACAAGAACAAGAACCCAAGAAAGGGTGTAAGGCCGCAAAGCGGCCCGCCCGCCCCCGATTTCTGCCGCCCACCGTGGAACAGGTGGCGGAGTATGTGAAGCTGCGGGGGAGCAGGGTGGACCCACAAGGCTTTGTTGACTTCTACGCCGCCAAAGGCTGGCTAATCGGCAAGACCCCCATGAAAGACTGGAAAGCGGCTTGCCGGAATGCTGAGAGCTGGGAGCGGTGGGAGAAGTCAGCGGGCCCGGAGGAGCCCAAGAGCGCCAAGCGCGGACGGCTCATTGTGGGCGAGGATGGGGAGGAGGTCGCTGTGTTCGATGCCTGAATACCACCTGCCGGAGAACGCGGAAGCCTCCATCATCGGCTGTCTGCTGCTGTGCCCGGACACCAAGCCCGCCGTCTCCCGCTTGGTCAACGAGGGAGATTTCTCCCCCGGCCTGAACGCCGCCCTGTTCTCTGCCGCACTGGAGCTGGAGGAACCGGACAGCGCCGCGTTCCATGCGGCGGTGAAGCGCCGAGGGTACACCCTGCCGGACGGCTTCTTTCGGGAACTTGGAGACATCGCGATATCACGGGCGAACGTGGAGCTGTACTGTTCCCTGCTGCGGGACAAGGCCCAGAAGCGAAATCTGTCCGCCCTGGCGGATGAAATGCGGGCTTCCATCGCCGACGACCGGGAAGCGGCGGAGATCATTTCCGGGGCCCTTTCCAGGCTTGGAGAGATCGAGCGGGGAACGCTGGCATCGGACATCGCGTCACCGTCTGACGCCTGGGAAGCGTTCTTCCAGCACCGGGAAAGGGTCCTAGACGGCAAGGGAGCAGTGCCCACGGGCTTCCATCCTCTGGATTGTATTCTGGGGCGGGGTATGCTGCGGTCCGGCCTGTACGTGCTTGCGGCCCGTCCTGGCATGGGCAAGACCACGCTGGCCCTCCAGATTGCGGACAGCATCGCTAAGACGACCGGCCCCGTGCTGTTTGTTTCGCTGGAGATGGCCGTGGAACAGATTCAGGGCAAGCGCATTGCCCGGCTGACTGGTATCCCGTCGGATGAAATCCTGCTGGGGGATGAAAACAGCCTGGACTATGACAGGATCGTTTCCGCCAGCAATGTCTTGAAAGACCTTCCGGTCTACATAAGCCGCCGCCCGACGGCTACCGTGGCCCAAATCCGATATATGGCGAAGTCCATTCCCGGCGTTCAGTGTGTGGTAGTGGACTACCTTGGCAAGGTCACTCCGGCGGACAAGCGGGCCTCCCGCTATGAGGCCGTGACGGACATTTCCGGCCAGTTGAAAACTCTGGCGGTGGAGCTTGGCGTCCCTGTGCTGGCCCTGGCGCAGTTGAACCGAGAGAATACCGGGCGGAGCGATAAGCGGCCACAACTGTCCGATTTGCGGGACAGCGGCGCGATTGAGCAGGACGCCGACGGCGTGATTATGCTTCATCGTTCGGACTACTACGAGCTGGACGAAACGCCAATGGGGCCCGGCGAATCTGTGGAGTTGGAGATTATCGTCCGAAAGAACCGGCACGGGCGAGTTGGAAGTTGTTCCGCCGGTTTCTTCCCGGCAACGGGAAAAATCATCAAAATTCAGTGAAAATGCAAAAAAGGAGGATTGGACGTGAGTTATTATCGGACCTGCCCCCATTGCGGGGCGCACCTGGACCCTGGGGAGAGCTGCGACTGCACGATATCCCAGGTCTGCACCGAGGCAAGAGCTGTTTTCCCGGAGCTCTTCACGGGCCGGACTGACCGGGAGATCGCGAGCGAGATTGCCGGAATTGTCCGGCGGGCAGAAATGAAAGATGCCCCCGCCGATGCTGCGAACACTGGCGAGGGCGGGGCGGAACAGAATTTGACCACTGTTTCCGCCTCCACTATAACCGAAAATGGAGGATTTGTCAAATGAATGATAACCAAAAGCTGGTGAAGGGGCTGTTAGAATTACAGCGAACCGATCATGACGGATATCTAGCTATGGCTGCTATCATTCCCGCCATGATGGGGGTTGAAGATATACCCGTGCCGGAAGGGAACAGCCGCGGCGCTTTCAAGAGAGCCATTCGGAGAATCCGAGCGGTGCAAGCTGGCATGGAAAAGGACCACCCCGAGTGCGTTCCCGGCTTGAAGAAGGCGGCGGCATTGATTCGCCGGGAGTGGCTGCATAAGGAGGCCGCGCTGTGAAGGTCACCATTGTCCACACGATTGAGGAGCGGGAGGAGGCCGACGCCGTTCTGTCGGCCCTCCGGCCTCTCCTGGCATGGGGAAAGGTCCGCGAAAGTAACCGCTATGCCCCGTTTTTACATATCTATTTGGCAACTAAAAAGCCGGGAAAGCCTTGCAATTCAAAGAAAACACTTGAAAAATAAATTGCTGTGTGCTATACTGATAATATAAAGGCATGAGTACCGCCCGCAAGGGTTAGCCAACAGAAGGCATGGGAACGGCTGCAACGCTGTCTCATGCCTTTTTCTGTTCCCTCCGGGGCGGGGTTCTATGCGGGCTTGTTCATTCTCCCGCGTCTCCTTCCCCCGCCCCCCTGGGGAACCTATTCAGCCGAACTCTACGGCGTTAAACGGAGGTACATATGGAAAGCATCAACAACACCCAGGACATCCAGCAGCAGCCCACCACTCCCACCCCGGAGGCATCGGGGGACCAGGGCGGAGAGCGGATGTTCACCCAAGACGATGTAAACCGCATCATTTCCGAGCGGCTGGCCCGTCTGAAAAA
>CAIGRU010000760.1_pt1 | contig 20059 bp, 15 predicted proteins | sample 7351341 | NCBI WGS metagenome assembly CAIGRU01
ATAGCAATCATATAACCGCCGATGAATTCGATGCGTTGCCCGAAAGAGGCGATCTGTTCCTGGTATTGCGGAATCTGATCGACGGCTACAGGTTTCTTACTGGTGGAATAATCTTCATAAGGATTATACCAGTGAGGGCTACCGTCATCCTTGGCATCGACGTCTTTGAACCACTGTAAGAACTGTTCCTGGAAAGCATGCAGGTCATTCCAGTTCTTCTGAAAACGCAGGTAACCACCTCCCAGAAACGCTTCATTCATATAATCGAACTGCGCGATCGGTGACAACAGCGTGAAATTACGGGTCTGCTCAAACTGACGGAACTGTTGCAGGTAATAGGCATCATTATACTTCTTATCGCTATTCATCAGATTGCTCTGGTTTCGTGCACGCAACTCATGCCGGGGATAAAATGCATCCATACCATTGGACGACCAGCTTCCTTCCGGTGCATTCCGGTTAATATCATTGGATGCCTCCTGGCGCTTCTGAGCCACTTCGTCCGATGTCGGTATGCTGAACAGCGTCTTTGCCCAGAATACAGACGTATTAGGAATGACCACCGCAGCAAACAACCAGAAACAAAGCGAGATAAGCAAACTGATATTGGAGTAGCGCGTCACCACCGACGACAGCAAACCGAATACGGCAAACGTAGTGATGAACAAAAGGCTGATCAGTATAAACCCGGCAGTCTCTATCAGAAAGCTACTGTTCAACTGCACCTGACCGGAAACAGCCAGGATAATCAGACTGATTATGATACCGACCAGCTCCATGACTCCTATCACTGTTATAATACTCAAAAGCTTACTGCACAAGAAGGTGCTCCGGGGCACGGCATTTGAAAAGACCAAAGCCAGCGTCCTCTCCTCCTTTTCCCCTGAAATGGCATCAAAAGCAAAAAGCAGCGTAATAAAACTAAGGAACATGGAAACGATAAACGACCAACTCAAACTATCCGTACGGATCAGAAGAGGATTATTGCTATCATGGCGTACCGAATAATCAAACACATTATAAGCACTGTAGGTAATACGGTTAGGCAAATAGCTTTCCTTGCAATCCGCAATCACACTGTTTTCACGCGGAGAGATGATAAAGCTATTCCTTGCTGTCGCTACTTTTGAGATATTTTCGGCTTGTTTGCCTATTGCTTCCTGCTGTGCTACGCTATATTTGGTGTAGTTATCATGCATATCCTTAAAAGAAGAAGCGAATGAAACACTACCCAACGTAAACACCAGCACAACAATTACAAAAGAAACCTGAAAGCGCAGGCTATACAGATAGTTCTGCAATTCACGTATATATAAAGTTGTAAACATAACTGTAATTATTTATTATCTGACATCATATTTCATAAACGACACGATTGTCCCGACCAACAATACGATCACCAATCCCAACAGAGCACATAAGCGTCCCAGTGCAGCACCCAACGTAGCCGAAAGTGTGATCGGTTGAGGAACATAGCGGGGAACACCGCTGGTATCCAGATACGGAAATTCAGAATTACTTCTGCCATATTTCTTCCATACTTCTTCTCCTCCCAAGTCAACTTCTGCCTGTGTAGGAAATTCGTCCAAAGGCTGGGCGGTAAAATAAGCAGTAGACTCAAACAGCTTATGATCCTTGAAATAGGTAATGACGTTCTCTCGGTATTTACGCAAACTTTCCATATATTTAAGGAAGCTGCCCGCATCGGTACGGCATAAAGCATCCGTCGTCTGATCGAACAATTCGGAGGGCGACAACCAGGCGATGGCTTGTTGCAACCGTTGCTGACGCACCAGTCCGTCCAGATAGTTCCGCTGCAAGGCCCATTTCTTATCCGCATTATTCAGCATGACAGGAGTTGCCCAAATCTGCATCTGCTGGTGGAATAAAGGTGTCTCTTTCGGGCCTCCGGCCAATTCAAGATATTCAGGTCCGTCACCGGTACAATTATTATAACTCAAATATTTCATATTGACCCTTTGGGACGCACGCGGCCATTCCTCCATATATTCTTTATGAAAAGCCTCGTCATAATTTCTCATGGTTGCCTGTACATTATCATATAAAGGCGCTTTCGAAATACTTTGTGCCAGATAAGTCGCAATATTAGGCATCAGGAAAAGGAACCATATCCAGCACAGCAAGCTGATAATAATGGACGAAGACGAATGCGTCACCCGGCTGGAAATAAACATTCCCAACAACAGGAATACCATCATATAAATGACGGAAGTCAGGAAAAGCAGCGACAAGCCGCCCCAGTCGGATACTGAAAGGGAAATCGCCGGATTAACCACAATGATCAGGCAGGCCAGCAGATAACAGAACAGCAAAATAGGCAGTAACGTCAGCAACAACCCCAATAACTTACCCATCAGGAAAGAGATACGGCTCACCTGTCCGGTAAAGGTCAGCTTCATCGTCCCGTCTTCCCGTTCACGGGTAATGGCATCATACGAAAAGACGAGTGCCAGCAACGAGATAAGAATAGCGACCACTTTCGAAAAGTCTATCGAGAAGAAGGCATTCAACGAAGGGTTGTCGCGGGTAAGAGTATGCCCTTCGGGAAACAGCGGATATTCCCAGAAAGAAACCTTCACCTTATTGCCGACATCACCAATAATACCCGTACTAAAGATACTCAGCGGCTCCGGCACCTGTATAACAGTAGGACGAACATGTGACCATACGCGGCTCTCTTTCATTTCTTTATCCGCCTTTGCCTGTTCGATCTTAAAGACACGCACCTGGTTCTGATAATTCTCCACACTGACGATCACCGTGAACGGTATCACTAGCAGGCACAGTACAAACCCTATAATAAACCTGACCGACAACAAGTTCAGCAGGAAATCTTTCTTTGCTATTAACCAAATCATATTACTTATTATTAATGGTTTATACTCTTATTCCAAAATAGCTTCCTGCATATAATCCAGATAGATACGCTCGAGGTCGTCCTGGAGGAACTCTTCACGACTACGGAGCATCACCAGGCGTCCTTCCTTCATGATACCGACACGGTCGGCCACTGCCTTAGCACGGAACAGATCATGGGTACACATCAGGATACTCTTGCCGGCGTTACGGAGGTTAATCAGTATCTGCATCAGTTCGGCGGCACTCTTAGGGTCGAGTCCGGTGGTCGGCTCGTCCATGACGATGTTGTCGGCATCTTTGATGATGGCGATGGCCAGTCCGACCTTCTGACGCATACCTTTGGAGAAGGTTTTCAGCTTGCGTTCGAAGGCTTCTTCCTGCAGGCCGACACGGCGCATGACGTTATAGTAATCGTCTTTCGTCAGGTTCGTCTTACCGCCCAGGCGGGCAAAGAAGTCGAGGTTCTGACGGGCGGTGAAGTTGCCGTAGAGCATTACATTCTCGGAAACGAAAGCGACATGCTTCTTGGTTTCCAACGGTTTTTCCATAACGTCGATACCGTCGATCAGGGCATGGCCCGAAGTGGGTTCGATGAAGTTGAGGAAGATATTGATAGAAGTGGTCTTCCCTGCCCCGTTTGCTCCCAGCAGGAAAAATATTTCGCCCGGCTTGATCTCTAGGTTCAAGGCATCAAGGGCCAGATTGCCGTCTTCATATCTCTTTGTCAAATCGATTGCTTGTAACATGGTGTTTTATTTTTATTGTTGTTATATTTCAAATGTTGTTAGAAGTGAACTATTTATAGTGACTGGTTGTACCTGGCTCCCCTCTCGAGAGGGGGAAGGGGGTGTGTCATAGTTTCGTCCTATAACTAGCTTTAACACACCCCTTATCCCCTCTCAAGAGGGGAATTGGTTACTCCCGTCACTATAAGCAGATAGTTCATATCTTTCTATATTCGCATCTCATCTATCTTTTGCTAAGCTTCATTCCGAACCAAACGATTCCCCCGATAAAGCCGACCAGCAACAGGATCAGGAAGATGGTACCGAAGACAGAAGTCGAAGCATTTACCTGGATGCGGACTGTCTTGTCTTCCGTATCTACCTTGCGGTTGTCGGCCATTGCTTCCGTTTTGATCTTCACTTCCTGGGCACCTACTCCACCGTCTGATGGCGGGATGATGGTTACTTTTACCGTTAATTCCTTTTCCGGTTCCAGGCTGCTGATTACATCCGGTTCGATACGGGTATCCCATCCGAGAGGCTTCTCTGTTGTCAGCTTGATGTTATCCAGACGGCGGGTTCCACCGTTGCGGACTGTTACGTCCATAGCCACTTCTTTGCCGACAGTCGTTTCATGGTAGAGGTTGTTTGCACGCACTTCGATCTTTCCTTTTCCGCGAGGGATAATCTCCAGGTTCTCGCTTCCGGCCTTCTCGCCGTTCGACGCCGTTACGGTCTGCACCTGGAACTTTATCGGCTTATCGATCACTACCTGCTGGTCGTCGCGATCCGGCAAATAGACCTGCAAAGATAACTTCTTTATGTTTACACCCTGCGCAAATTTGATCTGCGTCACCTTACTTTCTCCGTCGGTAAAGTCGTAACTGATCTGGCGCGGCAGATCGAGCACTTCCAGGCGGTAGACATCATCCGAAGTGGAGAAGCGCTCAAGTGTCAGATCGTAAGTCGCTTTGCTGCTCAGGTCGGCTTCCTGGCTGAACTGCATGGAAGATATGTCGATCACGTTCACACTGGCATCTTTTTTCAGATAGATATTCTTTTCATCCTTCCGGTTGTTGTAGTTCAGCGAAACGGTCAGGTTCTCCGCATCTTTCAGCAATTCGAAATCGGCCGTCGCCACCTTCCCCAACTCGATGGAAGGGACACGAAACTCATACGGCGAGCCGATGATCGTTTTCGACTCATTATCCACCAAAGATACATATATATTATATATCTTACCGGAACGCATCTCCGGCGTGAACACATCGAAGTGTTCCTTGAACTGGCTCAGATACTCTTCGTTCCCTTCGAGGGCACTTTTCAGGGTGATCTTCACCTTGCGTTCGCCCCGCTGGTCCTGATACTTCACCGCACGTTCCACCGTTATGTAACTCTGCTGGGAGATCAGCTTCAGGATCAGTTTCTGATAATCGACTTCCTTACTCAGCAACTCATTCTTCGAACGGTTGAAATCGTTGGCTGAAATGGCTTTTTCATTATACAGCTTCGTGTCGTTCTCATACTTCTGTTTGGCCACTTCGTAATCGGCACGGGTCTTTTTCAGGTCGAGCAACAAGGCAGCCTCGCTGTCTTCCTGTGCCCGGACGGTAAAGGGCATCAGAAGGATGGCCAGCAATACCGCAATAAAACTTTTCATGTGTTTGTTCATCTGTTCTTATTTATTATGTTATCATTCTAATTTGCTCCCGAAGGCATTTCAGTTTCCTGCTATGAAAACTTTAGTTTTGTCAGGAGGAAACTAAAGTTTTGTACCGAAGAAACTAAAGTTTCATGCAGGAGAAACTTTTGTTTCACAAGCAGGAACAGCAATGAAACTGCAATCTGCTATGAACCAGAATACTAAGCAAATCTGGTTTCTATCCTTTCTCCGGCAGAAAACTGCGGTTATGTTCGAAGTCATACATGGTCTTCCGGTTCAGGTCGGCTACCGAGAGACGATAGGTGATATAACTGTCGATATAGGCAAGCTGCACCTGCGAAAGGCGCTCCTGTTCGATAGAAAGTTCCTGGCTCGTCATATCGCCGTTCTCAAAACGCATCTGGCTGATACGGTAACTCTGTATCGCCACTTCCTGGTTCCGGCGGTTGATGCGGTAACGCTTCTCCGCTTCATACACGCTACGGACGATCTCGCGAATCTCCTGTTCGATAGTCCGCTTGGTATTGTCGAGATTCAATTCGCGCTGTTTCAGGCGGACTTGCTCGCGGCGTACCTGGTTTTTGGCACGTCCCCAGTCCAGAAGCGGATAAGAGACGGTCAGGGCGATACCCCGGTTAGCCGGACGGTCGCGCATGTTATCGAACGATGAGCCGACCAGTTGACCGACTGTTCCATCTCCGCGTGTACTCAATCCGGTGAAATCATAATAGGCGGAAATGTTTCCTTTAAATTCCCGTTCCCGTTTGGCACGCTTCACTTCGATGGCCTGAAGTTCGATATCAAGGTTGTCTTCCTTTATTTCCATGCGGTTACGCAAAGCCTCGTCGATGGCCAGTTGCATGTCGACGATGAAGGCTTCGAACTCCATATCCGCTTTCAGGTCGATCTCTTCTTTGAGGTCAAGGCCGATAAGTAGCTTGAACTGGTCTTTGGCGGCGGCGAGCTTGCCTTCGCTTTCCATCACACGGGCTTCGTCTTGTGCGACGGTAATCTCGGCGATCAGCATTTCACCTTCGGGAAGGTTGCCCGTCTCCTGTTTCAATTTGGTGATACGGTAGGCTTCACGGGAGTTGACAAGGCGGTCCTGATTGATTTTATGTTCGTAGGCCAGTTTATATACAGTATAGAAACTCTCCGTTACATTATAGACGATATCCATCTGGATACGGGTGAAATAGCAGGTACTCTTCTTATAATCGAGTTCGGCCACTTTCATGTTTTCCTTCAGTTTATTGGCGGTAAAGATGGGTTGATTGAAAGAGAGGGCAAAACGGCTGTACACCTGGTCGCGTTCCAGCTCTTCATAATCCCGCTGCGAAAGTGTAGTCCGGTAATTCTCCCAGTACATCTTGGAGCTCAGGGCGAAATTACCGCCGGTAGGCAAGACATACGTAAAGTTCAGGTTGCCGCCCACTTGTAACGAACCGGTAGAGTTGTAGACCGGCAGACCGTCGGCCTGCGAAATCTCCGTCAGGCTTTCCGTCCATGAAGGAGTAAAGAAGTCAAAGTTCAGCAACGGCTTGAATTGTGCTTTTGTGTAAAGGTAAGAGTAACGGGTTGCGTCCATATCTTCCTTGTAATATTTCACCGTATAGCTTTCCCCCAAAGCAATGTGAATCGCTTCATCATAGGTGATCTGCCGGAGATTCTCCGTCTCCGCATGCCCTGCCAAAGCGAATCCCATCAACAGTGATACCAGTAAATTTCTTTTCATACTATATCGAATTAAGTTCTTTCGGGTAACAGGTTACCCAATTGTCATTATTTATTGTTTTACCTGCCTATAGTAAGGCAAATGGCGTGCCAAAACCGCAACCGGTTGTATTTCCACCGGTTACCCGGATGGGTAATTATTTCCCCCTTGGGTAAAAGGGAAAGCCGTTACCCAAAGTGGGTAATATTTTACCCAATTGCACGCCATCATAAGATAATGCAACCGAATCAGCAGAAAGTTATATACCCGCACAAAAGAAAACACATATCTTTGCCTTACAATAATTAATAGATCAACACCATGAATAGCAGACAAATAAGCAGTTACATCTTAATTCTCCTGTCTCTCCCTTTCACCCTCATTTCGGCAAAACCGAAAGAACCCGTCGATTATGTGGATATGTTTATCGGTACTTCCAACTCCCGGTGGATGCTGGGACCTTATGCACAAGAACCGTTCGGCATGGTGCAACTCGGACCGGATAACCAGGGGAATGTCTGGATGGGAGGATACGAATACGCCATCAACAGCGTTTCCGGTTTCAGCCATCTGCATGCCTGGACGATGGGTGGCCTGATGATCATGCCGACCACAGCCGACCTGGCCCTGACAAACCCTTCGGCCGATTCTCCCTATAAAGGAGCAAACGCCGGTTATCATTCACGCATACTGAAAGAAACGGAAAAGGCCTCACCCGGTTACTATTCCGTCTATTTATACGATCATGAGGTAAAAGCGGAACTATCGGCCACCACCCGTTGCGGCATTCACCGGTACACTTTTCCCGAAAGAAAAGAATCCAGGATACTGATAGACCTCCTATTCCCGACCGAATGGGACTACAGCTTCAATGTGAAAGATGCCTGCATCACCAAAGTCAGCAACACCGAACTCGAAGGATATGCCAACTGCCAGTCCGGTCCGTGGAGTAACTGGAACAACTACAAACTGCATTTCGTCATCCGTTTCAGCAAACCTTTCTCGCAACTGAACGGATGGAACGAAGGAGTAGAAAAAGACGACATACGATCCATTGCCGGCAAGAACGATATCGGAGCCTACGCAATCTATTCCACAACCGAAGGAGAAAGCATAACCGTCTCAACCGGTTTATCGCTGGTAAGTATCGAACAGGCACGGCTGAATATGGACACGGAACTCGCCCCCTTGCAGTATGACTTCGACCGGGTAGTCGCCCAGACCCGCAACAAATGGAACGAACTGCTCGGCAGGATAGAAATAGAAGGAACGAACGAGGTGGACAAAACAAAATTCTACACCAACCTGTACCGTGCCTATGCCGGCAAACAAACATGGAACGATGTGAACGGCCAATATAGAGACGCTTGTGAAAACATACAACAACTGGATCACGGGAATATGTATGGCGGCGATGCCTTCTGGAACAGTTTCTGGAATCTAAACGGCCTCTGGTCGATCATCTCCCCCCGCATCGTGGACGATTGGGTAACCACCCAGCTGGAAATGTTCAAACATACCGGATGGACAAGCAAAGGGCCGGCCGGACTGGAATACTCCGGCATCATGGAAGGTTCGCACGAAACAGCCCTGATGGTTGCCGCCTATCAAAAAGGCATACGCAAAGACGGTGAAGCGATCTATGAAGCCGTGCTGAAAAACGTCACGGAAACAGGTATCGGCCATCCCTGCGGAGGCAGCTGCGGCAACCCTCTGCTGGACATTTATATCAAACAAGGATATATGCCGATGGAAAAGGGAGTGGTTTCCAAAACGCTCGATTATGCGTACGACGACTGGTGCGTCTCCCAACTGGCCTTGGCACTCGGAAAGAAAAAAGAAGGAAAAGCGCTGCTGGCACGTTCCATGAATTATAAGAACGTATTCCACCCGGAGAAAAAGTTCGTCATGCGGCGTGACAGCCTGGGTAACTGGGACCCGGATTTCGATGTGTTCTCCAATAAGGGATTCATAGAAGGTAACAGCTGGCAATACTCCTGGTACGTGCCGCACGATATTCCCGGACTGGTAGACTTCCTGGGGAAAGACCTCTTCAACAGCCGGCTGGAAGAGGGATTTATCAAATCGGAAAAGCATAAGTTTGCCGCCCATGTATTCGACCGTACCACAGGACAGTCGGCTGAGTTTTACATCAATCAGGGAAACGAAGTAAATATGTGTACCCCGTTCCTGTTCAACTATTCCGGTAAACCCTGGCTGGCCCAGAAATGGTCGCGTGCCATCCTGGACAGTTTCTACGGCTCAACCCCTTATCATGGTTGGGAAGGCGACGAGGATGAAGGGCAGATGGGCGGTTGGTACGTGATGAGTGCACTGGGGCTGTTCGAAATGAACGGAGGAGTTTCTCTGAAACCGGAACTGGAACTGACCAGCCCGCTATTCAACAAAATAACGATCCGTCTGGACCCCGGTTATTATAAAGGGAAGACTTTCACGATCAAAGCCCGCAACAACTCAAAAGAAAACATCTATATCCAAAAGGCTTACCTGAACGGAAAAGAACTGAAACAACCCCGAATACCATTCGTAGCCATCGTATCCGGAGGGACGTTGTTGCTCGAGATGGGAGATAAACCGAAGTTCGATTGTTTCAATTAATACGATTTTGCGTACTTTTGCACAAAGATCAAGAAAAAGTATGCCACTATTCAAGAAGGACGAACAACCCAGGCAACCGAACCTGGAGCAGCTGCTCTCGGAGTTTAACCGGTCGCTCACTCTGATCGTCGACAAGTCATTGCTGATCGGCAATATCGTTGCCAAGGTAAAGCAAATATGCCCGGTAGAAAGTGTTTATATCTTCCTGCTGGATGAAAACACAGGCAAATTCAAACTGCAGAACGAAGCGAAGAACAAGCCTGTGACGCTGACCAACCGCAGCCGGCTGGTCAGCTGGCTGTCCGTCAACGAAAAGCATCTGATCATCTCCAGGCATCCGGATATAGTCTCCTATTTTCCTCCCGAAGAACAGGAAATAATCAGGCAACTGGGTGCCGAACTGATCTTTCCTCTCAAGATCATGAACCAGATCAACGGTACGATCTTTTTAGGGAAGAAAACCGATGGCGCCCCATTCACCGAACAGGAACTGAACCTGCTTTCCATCCTGATCAACCAGGCTACATTCGCCATCGAACATGCTTCGCTTTACGAGCAGCAGACCGAACGTCTGAAAAAGATGTACCGTACCGACCGCCTGGCAACACTCGGCGAACTGGCAGCCGGGGCGGCCCATGAGATACGTAACCCGCTGACAGCCATCCGGAGCACGATACAATATCTGAGCAAAGACTTCAGCACCGACCCAGTGAAAAGCGAAATGGTGACGGAGCTGATCTCGGAAGTGGAACGTATCAACAAGATCGTACAAGGTCTGTTGTCTTTCGCCCGTCCGTCCGACCTGAACACGTCCGATATAAATATCGAACAACTGATCAACCAGACGCTTCTGCTGGTTACCAACACATTACGTAAACAAAACGTAGAGGTGGAATTCGAATACTTCACCGACAATACGACCATTCAGGGGGATGCGGAACAGCTGAAACAGGTTTTCCTGAATATCATCCTGAATGCCGTCGAAGCGATGGGGAAGAATCCGCCGGAACGCTCGCGTACATTAATAATAAGTATAGAAAAGGGAACTCCCATCAATACCCATTCCCGTTACCTGATCATTTCGTTCGAGGATAGCGGCAAGGGGATCGAACAGAAGAACATCGAGAATGTATTCAACCCCTTCTTCACGACCAAGGAAGAAGGAACCGGACTCGGGCTCGCCATCTGCTACGGTATCATCAACCGCCATGAAGGCGAGATCGAAGTAAAAAGCGTGCCGGACAAGGGCACTTGTATGAATATAAAATTACCGCAACGCATATGAAAGCAAAAATAGTAGTAGCCGACGACGAGCCGCGCATCCGCAAGATGATCGCCCGTTTGCTGGCCGATGAAGGATATGATGTAATGCCCGTCGAAAACGGACGGGAGGCGGTAGAGGCTCTCCTCTCCTTCCAGCCCGACGTTATTCTGCTGGACCAGCAGATGCCGGTACTGACCGGTGTGGAAGCATTGGAGGAGATCAGGCGTATCTCTCCGACCCAGGTTGTCCTTTTTGTGACCGCCTTCGGTTCCATCTCCCTCGCCGTCGACGCTGTGAAGAAAGGGGCTTACGACTTTATAGAAAAGCCTTTCGACAACGATAAATTATTACTCACCGTCAAACGTGCCGTCGAACACAGCCGCATGAAAGGTGAAATCTCCACCCTGAAAAAGACACTGGGGGAAAAACGAAGCAACGTGATCGGCGAGAACACAGGGTTGAAACAAGTGATGGCACAGGTCCTGCGGGTAGCGGAAACCAATGCGACCGTCCTGATCCACGGCGAGAGCGGTACGGGAAAAGAACTGATCGCCCGTGCCGTCCACCACAACAGCCTGCGGGCGAACGGCCCTTTCGTTGCCATCAACTGCGGTGCCATTCCCCTGACATTGATGGAAAGCGAACTATTCGGCCATGAACGCGGTGCCTTTACCGATGCCAAAGAAGCAAAGGCAGGCACTTTCGAACGGGCAAACGGCGGTACATTGTTTCTCGACGAAGTGGGAGAACTTCCCCTGGATGCACAGGTTAAATTGCTCCGTGTGCTGGAAGAGCGGAAGATCACCCGAATCGGCGGAAAGAAGGCGATACCGGTAGATGTGCGTATCGTAGCCGCCACCAACCGTAATCTGGACGATGAAGTAAAAGACGGACATTTCCGTCTCGACCTGTTGTATCGTCTGAATGTATTTACCCTGATCCTTCCCCCGCTCAGGGAAAGGAAAGAAGATATTCCCCTGCTGGCTAATTTCTTTATCCGTAAATACAACCAGGCATTGAGCCTCGATGTGCAGTCTATCACTCCCGAAGCGGTAAAGCTACTCTCCTCCTACGACTGGCCCGGCAATGTGCGTGACCTGGAGAATGCCCTGCAAAGTGCCATGATCTTATGTACGGACGGTACGATCCGCCCCGAACATTTGCCCGACCGGGTAAAAGGATATGATTCGACGGAAGAAGCAACCATCGCCGGAAGCGGAGGAAGCATCCGCGAAATCAATGCGCAAATGGAAAAGGAACTGATTCTGGAAGCCTTAAAGAAGCACAACTTCAACCGTACACTGACAGCCGAGGCTCTTGCTATCAGCCGGAAAACGTTGTTTAACAAAATGAAGCGTTACGGACTGTCTACAGATGAAATTTGACAGACAGCCATTACTATTCATTGGCTATCTGTCATCATTAGAGGCTAACGACTATTAAAAAACTAAACAATCCTTGTTTTTACAACATTAGTTCTTAACTTTGCCGACCTACACGACATAAAACATAATTAGTTATACTATGGCAAAGATAAAAGGAGCGGTCGTTGTAAACCAGGAACGCTGCAAAGGGTGCAACTTATGTGTAGTTGCCTGCCCCAGCGATGTTCTGGAATTACACCCGCGTGAAGTGAACAACAAAGGGTACCATTATGTGTACATGAAAAACCCGGATGCTTGCATCGGTTGCGCCAGTTGCGGATTGGTTTGTCCCGACGGCTGTTTAACCATCTACAAAGTAAAAATATAAAACAGATATGGCAGAAGAGATAAAATTAATGAAGGGGAACGAAGCCATCGCCCACGCAGCTATCCGCTACGGTGCCGACGGATACTTCGGATACCCTATCACTCCGCAATCGGAGATCCTGGAAACCCTGATGGCTGAAATGCCCTGGGAAACTACCGGTATGGTAGTACTGCAAGCTGAAAGCGAAGTGGCAGCGATCAATATGGTGTATGGCGGTGCCGGAACAGGTAAACGTGTATTGACTTCATCTTCCAGCCCCGGCGTCAGCCTGAAACAGGAAGGTGTTTCCTATATTGCAGGTGCGGAACTTCCTTGTCTGATTGTAAACGTCATGCGTGGCGGTCCCGGCCTGGGAACAATCCAGCCGAGCCAGGCTGACTACTTCCAGACTGTGAAAGGTGGCGGACACGGCGACTATCGCCTGATTACCCTGGCCCCTTCTTCCGTACAGGAGATGGCAGACTTTGTCGGACTGGGTTTCGACCTTGCCTTCAAATATTGCAATCCGGCTATTATCCTTGCCGACGGTATCATCGGCCAGATGATGGAAAAAGTGGTGATGCCTCCTTTCCGTCCGCGTAAGACAGAAGCTGAGATCATCGCCGAATGTCCGTGGGCTGCGCAAGGCAAACTGAAAAACCGCAAAGCGAACGTGATCACTTCACTGGAGCTCGACCCGGCCAAAATGGAAGAGAACAACCTCCGCTTCCAGGCTAAATATCGTAAGATTGAAGAAAACGAAGTACGCTACGAAGAGTTCCATTGCGACGATGCGGAATATCTGCTGGTTGCCTTCGGTTCTTCCGCACGTATTTGTCAGAAAGTTGTGGAGATCGCACGTGCCGAAGGTATCAAACTCGGCCTGTTGCGCCCGATCACGCTGTGGCCGTTCCCGAAAAAAGCCATTGCCGATTATGCCGAAAAGGTAAAAGGCATGCTTTCCGTCGAACTGAATGCCGGCCAGATGGTGGAAGATATCCGCCTGGCTGTAAACGGAAAAGTAAAGGTTGAACACTTCGGCCGCCTGGGTGGTATCGTGTTCACTCCGGATGAAGTACTGAACGCGCTGAAAGAGAAATTATTCTGATTCGTATGACACGCGGAAGTAAAATAGATAGCATATTGACAATCCTGTTCATGGTATTGGCGGCGGCAGCGATCATCTGCTACTTTGCCGTTGACGACCGTCACGTATTTCTCTATTGCGGCGGAGCAGCCATATGCTTCAGACTTGTTCAATATCTACTGAGATTTATTAGTTAAATAATATGCCAATCAGACAATATGCCGATATGCCAATTATAAGAATTGGACTTTCATTGGCACATTGGCATATTGCCACATTGAAAAATTATTTTTATGGAACTCAACGAAATAATTAAACCGGAGAATCTGGTCTATACAAAACCGGAATTGATGAACGACAATCCCATGCACTACTGTCCCGGTTGCAGCCACGGTGTGATACATAAGCTGATCGCCGAAGTGATCGCCGAAATGGGAATGGAAGAAAAAACAATCGGTGTCTCCCCGGTGGGTTGCGCCGTTTTCGCATATAACTATCTGGATATAGACTGGGAAGAAGCAGCTCACGGACGTGCTCCGGCGATTGCAACAGCCATCAAACGTCTGAATCCGGAAAAGATGGTCTTCACCTATCAGGGTGACGGCGACCTGGCCGCTATCGGTACAGCCGAGACCATCCATGCTGCCAACCGCGGTGAGAACATTGTGATCGTATTCGTGAACAATGCCATCTACGGTATGACCGGCGGACAGATGGCTCCTACCACACTGGAAGGTATGCCGACAGCCACTTGCCCGTACGGACGTAACATCGCCCTGAACGGTTACCCATTGAAGATCGGTGATCTGCTGGCTCAGCTGGAAGGAACCTGCCTGGTTACCCGCCAGAGCGTACAGACAGCCGCTGCCGTTCGTAAAGCCAAGAAGATGCTTCGCAAAGCCTTCGAAAACTCTATGGCAGGCAAAGGCACGTCAGTTGTCGAATTCGTTTCCACCTGTTCATCCGGCTGGAAGATGACACCTGAAAAAGCAAACAAATGGATGGAGGAAAACATGTTCCCGTTCTATCCGCTGGGTGATCTAAAAAACGTTGAATAATGTGCCAATATAGATAATGTGCCAATATGCCAATTAATACAGGGAATATTATTCTTGATAAAAGTTTTGTTTTTGCTATTGCTATAATTAATTATTGCGAAATATTAGAGCAAAACAGAAAGTTTGTTGTATCCCATCAATTATTAAAAAGCGGTACATCTATTGGAGCAAATATTAATGAAGCTCAAAATTGCGAAAGTCGTGCTGACTTTATTCATAAGTTTAAAATAGCAGCAAAGGAGGCCGAAGAGACCAAATATTGGCTGCTATTATGCCAGCAAGCAGAAAATTATCCTTTTGAAGAGAAGTTATTAAATGATCTTTCCGATATATTGAGATTGACTAACAGTATTATTAATTCAGCCAAAAAATCAATGTAGTCTTTAGTTATTGGCACATTGGCATATTGGCATATTAGCAAATTATTACAATGAAACAAGAAATAATTATAGCAGGCTTTGGTGGACAAGGTGTTCTGTCGATGGGTAAGATACTTGCTTATTCCGGACTGATGGAAGGCAAAGAGGTTAGCTGGATGCCTTCATACGGGCCTGAACAGCGTGGTGGTACGGCTAACGTGACCGTTATCCTGAGCGACGACCCTATCAGTTCTCCGATTCTGAACGAATACGATATTGCGATCATCCTGAACCAGCCTTCCATGGACAAGTTCGAAAGCAAAGTAAAACCGGGTGGTATCCTGATCTATGACGGATATGGAATTCATACTCCGGTGAAACGTACGGATATCAGCGTTTATCGTGTGGATGCTATGGACGCAGCTACCGAAATGAAGAACGAAAAAGCATTCAATATGCTTATCCTGGGTGGTCTGCTGAAGATCGTTCCGATGGTGAAACTTGAAAACGTATTGCTGGGTCTGAAGAAGTCCCTGCCCGAACGTCACCACAAGTTAATCCCGATGAACGAAGCCGCCATTAAGAAGGGGATGGAAATTATACAGAAGGTATAATAATATGCCAATATAAAGAATGTGCTAATATGCCAATTAAACAATAGACCAGAGGTTGTATAAGGTTTATTGGCATATTGGCACATTGATTTATTAGCACATTATATTATCTTTGCAACCCATGAAGCATTGCTTATACATATTATTATTGCTGATAGTATCTGCCACAACCGTTCAGGCCCAACGTGGAGCCAGCAGGGCAGATCAGAAAGGTGGAGGAAAACGTGGCGGCTTCTCCTTGTCAAACCTGACTTCTTCTCAGAAAGATATACCGGACAGTCTGCTGGTAGCGGACAGTGCCGCCTTAAATTCAAAGCGTATAACCGCCTATCGGCTTACCCCTTCCCTGGGTGAGGCATATGTGGCGCCACTGGATACGAACAAGCTGAATTTCAGCAACTCGACACTGGTGGAAAGTAAATCGCTCGCCATCGGTTACCTGGCTAACCTGGGAGCACCGGCACAGACGAAAATATTCTCCGAACGGCAGGAAGCACGCGATTTTATCTTCGCCGATGCCTACGATTACTATATCACAACGCCGGAAAACGCTTATTTCTACAACACAAAGATTCCTTATACCAACGTTCTGTACACCACCGCCGGCGGTAGTACGAACAAAGAAGAACAGTTGAAAGGAACCATGACCATGAATTTCGGTAAAAAGATCAATGTGGGTGCCGATATCGACTATATTTATGGCCGCGGACATTATAAAAACAACGGTAATAAACTGTTAAGCTACCGTTTCTTCGGCAGTTACCAGACCGACCGGTACGAAATGCATGCCTACCTGAGTAACTTCAACTTCGTAAATTACGAAAACGGAGGAATGGCAAACGACTCAACCATCAGTCATCCCGACGAGTATTTCCCGGAAGGACGTCCCTCCGATACAAAATCGTACGACATACGTTATCTGACCAATGCCTGGAACCGTGTTCGCGGGAAACGGTATTTCCTGACCCAGCGTTATAACCTCGGTTTCACACGTGAGTTGGAGGAAGAGGATGAAGAAGGGAATCCCAAAGAAATGTTCGTCCCGGTATCCAGCATTATCCATACGATCGATTATGAAGATAACCGTCGCCGGTTCATCGCCGACAATACGGCGCTGATGGATTCGTCCTATATAGTCGACGACAACGGCCTGCGTTTCCCACGTATTTATGGACTAGGAGCTACACTCAACGACCAGACATCTTCATGGAATCTGAAAAATACGATCGGACTTTCCCTGCGTGAAGGTTTCCAGGACTGGGTTAAGTTTGGTTTGACAGCTTTCGTCAGACTCGAAAAACGCCGGTTCAAACTGGAACCCAGAATAGAAGGGCTCGATTATGGCGAATATGGCCGGGGTCCATACTTCTCTGTTGATAATATCGACCTGAAGAACCTGCCTACGGCAAAGCTTTACGACGAGTTTTCTACTTACGTTGGAGCCGAACTTTCCAAACGCCAGGGTAGCATCCTGACCTATAATGCACGCGGAGAACTTTGTATGGTAGGTAGCGACGTCGGTGAGTTCCGTGTTACCGGGGATTTGCAAACCCGTTTCAAGTTGTTCAATAAAGATGCTGTGATCAAAGCAGACGCCTATATAAAGAATGTAACGCCGGCCTTTTACATGCGCCATAACCATTCCCGTTATTACTGGTGGGATAACCCCAACTTTAACATGACGCAGCAAATCTATGCGGGCGGTGAAGTGTATCTGGAATCTTCAAAGACTACTTTGAAAGCCGGAGTGGAAAGTATTCAGAATTATATCTATTTCAATAAACAGGGATTCCCGGTACAGCATGGCAGCAACTTACAGGTAGTCAGTGCACGCATCAAACAAGACTTCCGCTTCCGTGCTTTCGGCTGGGAAAATGAAGCATGCTGGCAGTTAAGCAGCGATGAAAGCGTACTCCCGCTTCCGTCATTAAGTGCCTATTCAAATATGTATCTGGCCGTCAAGGTGGCGAAAGTACTGACCGTACAGCTAGGTGCCAATGTATATTATAATACAGCTTATTATGCACCTTACTACGAACCGGCAACACAGCAGTTCCAGGTTCAGGATGAAGTAAAAGTCGGTAATTATCCACTGGTTAACGCCTACGTAAACTTCCACCTGAAACAGGCCCGGTTCTTTGTGATGGCTTACAACCTGAGCAGTAAGTTTGCTGATCCGAACTATTTCTCCCTGGCACACTATCCGTTGAATCCGATGGTGTTGAAAATGGGTATTGCCGTTACATTCAATAACTAAGCCGTATGAAATCCCGGAAGTTACTGGTAGTCTATATTGTCCTCTTGGCATGCGTACTGATAGCCATGTTCCGTTTATGGCCGTACAAGCAGGAACCTGTCCCACCCAAGGATTATCCGGAAATTAAGTCAGAAGGTATTCTGCGACTGGTTACCGAATATAACCAGTCCGGCTATTATGTAGCCGGCGATACGATCGAAGGTTTCCAATACGAACTGAGCCAGGCCATCGCCGCTTTATCCGGACTGGAAGTACAGACTCAGCTGGAGATGAGCCTGGCCGAAAGTTTCAAACAATTATCCGATAACCAATGCGACGTAATCGCCCGCAATATTCCTATCACCAGCGACATCAAAGAGGACTATCTGTTCACCGATCCGATCGTCTTCAATAAACAAGTACTGGTGCAACGCACGGAAGAAGCCAATAACGGCATCAAACCGATCCGTAATCAACTCGACCTGGCGCAAAAGACCTTGTATATTCCGAAAAACTCCCCCGCCTTACTGCGCCTGCAAAATCTGGCACACGAAATAGGAGATACAATCTATGTGAAAGAAGATGAACTTTATTCCAGCGAACAGCTGGCTATTATGGTTGCCAAAGGCGACATCGACTATGCCGTATGCGACCAGCAAATAGCCCGCGTATCTAAAGGGAATTTACCGGAAATAGATATCGACACGGATATCAGTTTCACCCAACTCCAGTCGTGGGCGGTACGCAAAGACTCCCCTATCCTGCTCGACAGCCTGAACAGCTGGCTGTCACAAATCAAAGAAAGCGGGTTATACGATCAGATTTACAAACGCTACTATAAATAAAAGTATATCCTCATTCTTCCCGTGAAGGCAGGATAAACGAAAAAGTGGAACCTTCCCCTAGTTGCGATTCTACACGGATCGAGCCTCCCATTTTAGTAACAAGTCCTTTGCATATAGCAAGTCCCAGGCCAATACCTTCCACATAGTCATTGACTTTAACAAAGCGGTTAAAGAGGTTTTGTAGCTGCTCCTCGGCTATCCCCTGTCCGGTATCCTTCACATAGAAATTCAGCCGGTCATCTTCCAGCGCCTTATACCCCATCGTAATACTTCCCTTTTTAGTATTCTTGATCGCATTATTGACCAGGTTATTGACTAATTGGAGTAAGCGGATATAATCGGTTCCAAAGGTACAGCTGTCCAATCCTTTTTCCAGAATCAACTTCACATCTTTCGGCATACGGGGCTTTACGGAAGCATAGGTCGTATCCATCATCTCGTTCAGGTCGATCGGAGCATAACTAATCTTTATCGCATCCGCCTCAATCTTCGACAAGTCCAGAATATCGTTGATAAGCTGCATAAGCAATTGATTATTCGCCTTGATGATCTCGTAATAAGACATACGCTCCTCGTCCGTATCCGCAAACGCCATCATTTCTGAAAAACCGGTTATTGCATTCAACGGCGTACGGATCTCATGACTCATGTCTGCCAGATATTTTGATTTCAACTTATCAGCCATTTCCGCCTTATCACGCTCATCTTCGAGACGTTTTTCTATTGCCCGCTTAACAGTGGCATCACGCCACAAAGCCAACAACAAAGGTTTTCCATTGCTTAAAGAAATCGGATACTTTTCTACTTCAAGATATTTCATCGCGCCGGAAGCATCCTTGAGCCAGCCGTGAAATTCGGCCACCTTTCCCGAACTGATGACCTTCTTATCTACCTCCAGTCGTTCCTCTACCGACATCAAGGCATTATAATACACTTCAGAGTCATCATGTCCCTCGATCTGGGAAGTATCGATCCCCGTTATCTCTTCCATAAATTTATTCCAGTAAAGATAATTGAAATGATCTTCCGGATCTTTTACAAATACACCCAGTGGCAAATGATCTAATATCGTATTCAGTAACTCATGAACAGTATCCGGCTCATTTAAGGTTACTTTCTTTTGAGAGCTGTTACAGCTATCATCTGTTCCCATAATATAACTCGCTATTTTTCCAATGTGGGCAAAGATATTAATTTTTTATGTTACCCCACTATATAGATATATCAATTTTCAACGCTTGCAGAAATTTACAGGACAATTGTT
>CAIGRU010000763.1_pt1 | contig 20009 bp, 20 predicted proteins | sample 7351341 | NCBI WGS metagenome assembly CAIGRU01
TGTCCTTGGCGTACATATCGTTCATGATGGCGCGGAAAGGGGTGATGTCGTTGGCAGTAGAGTCCACCCCGGTGTCGATGCCGTCCAACAGGGAGATATAGCGGACACGATGCTCCGGGAAGTACCGTTCCATGTAGTGGCCGGTCAGGATATAGTCGCGGCCCAGACGGCTCAGGTCCTTGGTGATGACCATGTTGACCTTCTTGGCCTCGATGTCGGCAATCATACGCTGGAAATTCGGCCGGTCGAAGTTTGTGCCGCTCCAGCCATCATCAATGTAGGTATCGTAAACGCTGAGGCGGTACTGTTGGACAAACTCGTTGAGCAGGGACTGCTGGTTGTTGACGCTCTCGGACGGCCCTTCGTTCTCATCCTCCTTTGATAATCTGATGTATAATGCCACATGGTAGTCCATGGGATTGCTTATCTCTAAGTACATATCATACCTCCAGAGATAAGCGGCCATTCATCGTATGTATCATACAATATGGCATGAGAGACTTGCAATGTTGTGAAACTCCTTTTTGAGAAAAAGTTCTAGAGAATTTAGGATGATTTGCTGGACATCCAGTGTATCTTTTGTACCGAGGGTAATTACAATCAACTCTTGTGACTTCAAGAAAACACCTCCTGATCTGAGATGTTAAACTATATTCACAGTATGCGAGAAATAGCCGTGGAGGTACATATACAGATATTTTTGTAGGGAAACGCAGTATTCACAAAAAAGCGCCGGGTCAACCATGTGCTGAATAATCGCGTAGGGCGGGAATCGTCCGGCCCATTCGTAAGTGGCGTAAATCCAGGCCATGACGGAGGTGCGTTCTTCCTCCTCCAAATTACCTGCAATCGTTCGGAGAAAAGTGTCCCGATTTCGGTCAGAAATGCTTTCCTGCGACACAAACTGTATGAGTGACAATGTTCCAGCCTGAGCATTTTGGTCAACGGCATCCACACTCCAGCCACCACGATTTACATCAATCCCGTTCAGTCGAAGCGAGTCAATAAAGTCAGCGCGGTTCTCTTGCAGAACTCCCTGGAGTCTCAGTTCCATTAGATTCATAGAATCATCTCCTTTCACAAAAATTAGATTATAATAGGGTATAAGAAAAGGCCTGCTCTTAATTGAGCAGACCTTAGAAGCCATTCGCAGCATATGTATGTTAGCGCCTTCACTTTTCCCCCTTAAAAATTCGTTCAACGAGTCCTATACTCACGATATTTTCCTCCTGCCTTTAGAAGAACCTTTTTACTTCAATGTAAAAAATATCGCCAAAATTATTTTTTGTTATTTCGATGTAATAAACTTGCTTTCCGGGAATAAATATGATATGCTTGACATGAATTGGGAGGGTAATGATTATGCAGAAGCCAATGCTGAAAAAGCGCGACCTCTATTTGAATCGGATGATGGCATTTCAAGACACCGAGATGATAAAAGTCATAACTGGTATACGGCGCTGTGGGAAATCCAGCCTTATGAAACTGATGGCCCAGCACTTGCGTGAAAACGGCATTGCCCAGGATCAGATACTGGAAATAAACTTTGAGTCCATGAGCTTTCCTGATATGGATGTCAGAGACTTTTACGAATATGTGAAAGCCCGTGTCCTACCTGAGCGGCGGATGTACTTGTTCTTTGACGAGGTACAGAGAATCTCAGGTTGGGAAAATGCTGTCAACTCCTTCCGCGTGGATTTTGACTGTGATATTTACATCACTGGTTCTAATGCCTATTTGCTTTCATCTGAGTTGTCCACCTACCTTTCGGGTCGATATGTTGAGATCAAGGTACTCCCCCTTTCTTTTAAGGAGTTTTTAGATTTCCACGGCTACACCGTGACTGAAAAGAAATCGCCTACTGGAGCACTGAAACGTCGGATCGCTGACCAAGAGGGCGATATTTACGATGAAAGAGAGTTGTTCAACGAATATGCTCGGTTCGGGGGAATGCCCATGCTGGCAGATGTGGGCCTGGAAACCGAGCGTGTGACCGCTGCATTGGATGGTGTGTATTCTGCGGCCGTTGTTAACGATATTCTGGAGCGTGAAAAGCGGAGGGGACGCCGCACCATTACGGACCCGATTCTTCTCCGAAAGATTATCATGTTCTTGGCAGACAATGTTGGAAATAATGTGTCGGCGACTTCTATTGGCAATACGCTGGTTAATGAGGGCCTTTTAGAAGAAAAAGGCCGCAGGAAACCTGCGGTGCATACGATCCAGAGTTATATTGAGGCACTGCTGGAGGCGTATATTTTCTACGAAATCAAGCGGTTTGACATCAAGGGAAAAGAGTATCTGAGGACGCTGGGAAAATACTATATTGTGGACATGGGCCTGCGGAACTACCTGCTGGGTTATCGAGATGGGGACAGCGGCCATATTTTGGAGAATATTGTTTATTTTGAACTGCTACGGCAGGGGTATGATGTAGCCATCGGAAAAATTGACAACCAGGAAGTGGACTTCATCGCTACAAAGGCGGATGAGAAGAAGTATATTCAGGTTACGGAGAATATGAATGCTCCAGAAACCCGGGAGCGGGAGTTGGCTCCATTGCGGAAAATTAGGGATAACTATGAAAAATTGGTGATTGCGCTAGATTGTGACTTGACGCAGACTCAGGATGGGATTAGGATAGTAAAGGCGGTAGATTTTCTTCTTATGAAAATTTATTAATTGAAGGAGACATTGTAATGCCATCAATACGTTCCTTAGCAAAGAAAGTGGTAAGACAATGGGGAGTTTTTGTACAAACGAGTTTACATTTTCCGCTTCGGACTATGAAATCAAGAGGTGATGAATTGGTGTCAATTGAAAAAATATCATTTAGTAATAATAAAGACTTTATTATTACTTTTTTTGCCAAGCAGAACGTCAATTTGACACCATCATTATTTAGCGAGTTACTTGGATTTCTTTCGTCAGCTTGCATATATAAAGAAGAAGATCAAAAAATCCGGCCAAGTATAATAATAGGCAACCATCTGCTTAATGCAGAGGTAGCGCAGCTTACACAAGCTACAGTAATCCCATTCGTCAGTGAGTCGGCCGAAAGAACTCATCTTGTAAAACGCTTAAAATCAATACTGCCTTTTTGCAATAATGGCTGGCGTGTTTTTGTGAGTTTGGATGGAGGTAATCTTACATATGGTATCATGCGCAATTTTAATGGCCCATCTGGTCTTAACATAGATGACATTTTGACTACTATATCCAGCAGTGAAAGAATAAACTTGGGCATTAATTTTGTGCTAATTGATGTCACTAGCGATTTTGAAATTATGCTTAGAGGCAACACTGATATTTGTACAATTGATTTTCGACTAGTTACCGATGAAAAAAGCGCTGGAGCACAAGTGGATTTTTGCCAGGATTTGTTAAGCGCATATGACTTTGATATAAAAAAAGTAGTCTCAGCGTACAAAAAGACCATTACTTTATTCCCTCAAAAGTTGCATGGAAGCATTTGTGTTATAATATCTCATGATTACAACTTGCCAGATAGCGTTCTGAAAGATGGTATTTTTTTAGAAACTCCCATTGACATATATCCAATACTCGCCGAAGATCTGAACGAAAAGCAATCAAATCAAGATATTAGTTTCATAATTTCAGCTCATGAGAAGTTCCATGCGTTTATGGGGTTGCTTTTAGAAATGCTAAATATAGACGGAATTACAGTTGTCGATAACAAGGGTAGAATTAGGGCTTACAATGTATTTGTCAGCCCAGATAATGTAGATGCAGAGAACTTATCCGGTGGTGCTCGTAAAAGAGCCGCGAATTACTTGCGGCAACAGAAAAATCCAAACTATATAGGCGTGTATTTCCAATCTCAGGATGGCATGAGTACATATGAAAGGATTGTGACTAATGAGTAATGAGCTTGCATTGTATACTGCCTCATCAGGAATACTGATGCCTCCTACTGCTGCAGATATTCCAGCGATGATGAAATGCAACAGAGCTTTAAAGCAACGTGATGCAGAAAAAATCGTTCAGGCAGTTCAAGCCGGATTGTATGACATGGCGGCAGAATACATCTGGAGTAGAACGATTAATATATTAAAGAAAGACATTATGCAATTTGGCGATGAATTTGTATCTGAAATGCTTGATCGACCCAATGGTGATATTGATTCTATTTCTGAATATGAAATCATTTCATTGTCTGCTGATTTAGGTTTTATCAATAAAACTGCCAAAATGGAATTTTTACAATATAGTGAAACGATTCAGCACTATATGTCTGATGACGATCCTGATGAGGAGTATCCCTCAACAAAACTCGTGGATATGGTCCGATCTTGTATCAAGCATGTCCTTGGATATGATACAATTGAATATGAAATACCTTTTGTTACTTTTAGAGATCGCTTAAAAACTGAAATAGTAAATCAGATGCATCCTATGCATAAACAGTTAATGGCTGCTCCCTATTTCTACAAGAAAACCATTACTAAAACACTTTTAAATCTTGCGAAAACCTTGCAAGATAGCGCAGAGCGAGAAAATGTTTTTGCAAATATTGGATATATCATTTCCGGCATATGGTACGATCTATCTTCTGATGACCGTTGGGCTGTCGGACGTTCTTATGCACAGGCTAATAGCGATGGCGATTTAAAATTATCAAAGGCTTTAAAATCTCTTTTAATAAAGATAAAAGGGTTTGACTATGTGCCAGAAAATTTACGCTCAAACTCTTATATCAAAGCCGCAAAAGATCTTCTTGGGGCACATTTTGGTATGAATAACTTTTATAATGAGCCGCCATATGCTAAAGTTCTATGCGAGATGGGATCGTCAATCCCCGCACCTGCTTTTGGTTCATGTATGACTTCAATTTTAGCTTGTAAATTAGGGAATAGTTATGGTTATTCATGGGAGGCACAACAGTACCTGGATATTCTTCTCAAACGAGTATCACCTGATAGATGGATTTATTATTTGGAGACTGTATTTCCAACAGACGATACAATTCTATACAAATTAACCCTTTCGTCAGATTTGTTGAAGCGATTTCAAAGTATCGTAGTATCTTATGAACTGAACAAACTGTCTTTTACAAAACCTAATATTGCGAAGTGTATTCAGAATTTCACAAGTAATAATTTGCGTTCAGCAAAACAGAATTGTTTTGATTTATTTGAAAAGCTGAATGATGCTTAAGCGAAATAATTTGATAAATGACCACTTATCTCCACTAAGATTCTTTTGTCGCTTACAATAAGCGCAGCGCTACCAAAAACATCCAATGCCCGGACAAGCCCTTGCCCCGCAAGGCTTTCCGGGCATCGTTTACATTAAGCGCGGCGGGACACATAGCTTCGGGAGATACCGAAGGAGGAAGCGATTTCTCGCTGGGTAAGGGGGACAGTTCCCCCCAGACCGTAGCGCAGGCGGACGATTTCCGCCTCCCGGGCGGTGAGGCGCTCCCGAACCAGCTTGTGGAGCCGCAGGGCGTTGTCCCGGTCGTGGAGGTCCTCCAGCATGGTGTCGTCCACGCCCACAACGTCCATGAGCTGGAGGGCGTTTCCATCCTTGTCGGTGTCGATGGAGTCGGAGAGGGAGACCTCCCCCTGGAGCTTCTTCTGGCCCCGGAAGTACATGAGGATTTCATTTGCTATCCTCACACAGCGGCTCCATCTTTCCCTTTCCCATCTCTGTTGTAGCAGCAGGCCAGCCATTACTATGGTGGAGCAAGCCTTGAACAGCGGTGGGCTTGTTGGGAAACTCGTGTCGGTATTCCGAACCAAACAGGATGACATGGGCGTCCGTGCCATCCCAGATGATCTCTTTTACAAGGGTGCGAATGGCTCCACGCTTCTGCTCCACAGTCATGTCCTTCACCGCGTCCTTGAAGGATGCGAGTGTCTGGGCCAGAATATCGAGCTCACGGCTGGAAAGAATGCGATCATCTGCCATGTCTTCCAGCTCGGCGAGCCGACGTTTCAATGCTTCACCCTGGTTGTGCAGCGTGTCAATTTGTAGCAGGACGTATTCCTCAGCAAAGGTGCCGGAGGCCTTACCAAGAGCCGAGACGAGCCGTTTGATCTCCTCTTCGTGTTCTTTGCGTTTGGCCTTTAATTGAGTGATCGCCTCATTATAGGTCTCTCGAGTAGATAACAGTGCCCGTCTTCCTTGCTCAAGTTGGCAAGAAAACTCGGAACGATCCTCCGCCAGTAATCCCAGCTGCTCAATGATGGCCGCGTCCAGAAGGTTGCCGTCGCAGTTTTTCATCTGGCAGATATGACCCCGGCTGCGTTCCTTCATAGAGCACAAGTAAGCATAGATGCCCGCTCCGCTGGAGTTTCGCCGTTTGGATAGTTTAGGGCGCATGTGTCCGCCACAGCCGCCGCAGATCAACAGTCCCGAGAGAAGAGCCACGTTGCTGCGTGGTTTGTGGTACGATTTGGATCTATTTCGTTCCAGCAGAGATTGCACCTTGATCCATGCCGCGCTGTCGATTGCGCCCTCATGCTTGCCGACGGTTACGATCCATTCCTCCATGGGCTTGGCTTGATTTGCTTTTCCGGGCTGCTGCAAAGTGCGGTTATAGGCCATGATCCCGTGAACTCCATCGAATTCGCTCTTATCTGCGAACAGCTCCACATGCTTTTTTGTCAAGTAATCATACGCGGCGTCGTCTGCGGTTAAATAGACCGGATTGGAAAGGATGCCCTTCACAGCAAAGCGGGTAAATTGTTTACCGTTTTTCGTGGTATATCCATTTTGTAGGAGGTAGGTTTCCGTTTTCGTCAGAGATTCAGTTTCCAAAAATTTGCCAAAGATTGTCCTAATAACTGCAATCTCCTCTGGAATCGCTTCCAGGTGGCAGGCTTTTTTCATCTTGCCGTCTATGGTCACACTGGCGGCACTTTTCGAGCCATAGCCCGTAGGAGGAACGCCTCCCAGCCAGCGTCCTGTTTTAGAGAGCTCGTGCAGGTTGTCCCGAATGCGTTCGGCGATGGTTTCCCGCTCTAGCTGGGAGAATACGGAGGAAATATACATCATGGCCCGGCCCATGGGCGAGGAGGTGTCAAACTGTTCTTTAATAGAAATAAAACCGACCTTCATACCGTTCAGCTGCTCAATCAGCTTGGCAAAATCTCCGATATTGCGGCTGATCCGGTCCAGACGGTAAACGACGATGGCGTCGAACCTTCCTTTTTTCACATCGTCCATCATCTCCTTGAAGCGGGGGCGCTCCAAGGTCCCGCCGGAAAAACCTTCGTCCTCGTATACCACTGCGTGGTCCGACGCGGTGTCCCCAAACTGTGCACGGATGTACTGTCTGCACATCTCAATTTGGTTTTCGATGCTTTCCCCTTTTCCTGTGAATTTGGATTTTCGTGAGTAGATGATAAACCGTTCGCCGTCTTTCATGACCTCACTCCCAACATAATCGTTCCATCCACAGTATATTGTGATGCTGGCTTCATTTTGCCTGCTGTCAATGGAACAATTTTGGAACGCACGCCCATGGACAAAACCTGTCTATGGGCGTGCGTTGATAATTAGCTGGAAAAGACAGGCTTTTCACAAACCTTCCAGCGCTGGAAGGTTCGCAGCGAATTGGGAATTGGGCGGAATGCCCCCAGGGCTTAGAAAGAAATCTACAACAAAAGGATTTGAAAATTAGAATGTCTTACAAAGGGGACAGCGGAACTGGATTTGGGCTGGAACCGGCCGCCGTTTCTGCCAAAAATTTAGGGCTTGAGCTTCCAGCAACTGTAAGCTGTATAATGCAGATATCAAATATGCAGGCGGACCGCGCCCGAATATTGAGTTTAAAAATGTGAGGAGTGCAGAAAAACATGAAAGCAATTGTTTGTGTGAAGCAAGTTCCGGACACTTCTGGAAAGGTAGCGGTAAACCCTGACGGGACGCTGAATAGAGCGTCGATGCAGACGATTATCAACCCCGACGATATGAACGCGGTGGAAGCGGCCTTGAAGCTGAAAGACGAAACCGGCTGCAAGGTTTTGGCGATTACGATGGGTCCCCCTCCCGCAGAGGGGATGCTGCGGGAGCTGTTGGCGATGGGGGTGGACGAGGGTGTCCTGGTCTCCAGCCGGGAGTTCGGCGGCAGCGATACCTTCGCCACGTCGCAGATCTTGGCGGCGGCGATTCATAAGATTGGTCTGGAATCTGAGGATATTGTATTTTGCGGACGGCAGGCTATCGACGGCGATACCGCCCAGGTAGGGCCCCAGATTTCGGAAAAACTGGACCTGCCGCAGATTTCCTATGTGGCGGACATTCAAAAGGAGGGGGCTCGAATTGCCTGCAAACGGATGCTGGAGGACGGCTACATGGTGGTGGAGACCCGGACGCCCTGCCTCCTGACCTGCATCAAGGAGCTGAACGCTCCCCGCTATATGTCCATGAAGGGGATTAGCGAGTGCTTTGACAAGCCAGTGACGGTCTTTGACTTCGAGACCTTGAAGGACGAGCCCTTGATTGAAGTGGATACCATTGGCCTAAAGGGCTCTCCTACCAACATTTTCAAGTCCTTCACCCCACCGCAAAAAGGCGTCGGCATGATGCTGGAAGGCGTAGGTAAGGAGGCCACAGACCAGCTGGCGGCACTGCTGGCCGCTCGAAGCGTGATTTGAGAGGGAAGGGAGACAAGATCATGAAAAACTATAGCAGCACGGATGTTGCCGCATTCCAGGACGTGTGGGTCTTTTGCGAACAGCGCCAGGGCGAAATGACGCCTACGACCTATGAGCTGATTTCCGAGGGACGGAAGCTGGCGGATGAGCTGGGTGTGAAGCTGTGCGGACTTTTGCTGGGCAGCCAGGTAGAGGGTTTGGTCAAGGATTTGGGCGCTTACGGAGCAGACCAGGTGTACCTCTGTGAGGACCCGGAGCTGAAGGACTATACCACCGACGCTTACACCAAGGTGATCGCAGATTGCGTAGAGGCGTTCCGGCCGGAGATTCTCTTGTTCGGTGCGTCCAATATTGGCCGGGATCTGGCGCCTCGCTGCGCCGCCCGCCTACACACGGGGCTGTGTGCAGATTGCACCCATCTGGACGTGGATGTACCCAAATATGTTCAGTTCCTCCGGGAAGCATCCACCTTAGACGTAGATGCACAGAAGTGGGATTTGGAGGATCGGAACCTGAAAATGACCCGCCCGGCCTTTGGTGGGCATTTGATGGCGACCATCATCTGTCCCCGGTTCCGTCCCGCTATGGCGACGGTCCGTCCCGGTGTGATGAAAAAGGCGGCGCGCAACGAGAGCATGGCAACCCGGGTGGAACTCATTCGGCCCACGTTCCAGCTCTTCGCGGCGGATCTGCGGACAAAGGTCCGGGAGATCGTCAAGGAGACGAGAAAGCTGGTGGACCTCACCGGCGCCGACGTTGTGGTCTCCGTCGGGCGGGGGATCAGCAAGGATGTAGAGGGTGGAATCAAGCTGGCAGAGGAGCTGGCGGGTGTGCTGGGCGGCGTCGTGGGCGGCTCCCGCGCGGCCATCGATTCCGGCTGGCTCAGCGCCGACCATCAGGTGGGCCAGACGGGAAAAACCGTACACCCCAAGATTTACATTGCCCTGGGCATCTCTGGCGCGATCCAGCACAAGGCAGGCATGCAGGACTCCGAAAATATCATTGCTGTCAACAAGAGTGCTACTGCGCCGATCTTCGAAATCGCGGACTTCGGTATCTGCGGGGATCTGTTCCAGGTGGTCCCTCTGATGATCCAGTCTTTCCGGGAAGAACAGGAGAAAAAATAACGGGCCCGCAGAGCGGCCCCATTCAAGACAGGAGGAACATGGTATGTCTTTTCAGCTGAGCAAGACGGAAAGAATGGTACAGTCTTTGGCAAAGGAATTTGCAGAAAAAGAGCTGGCGCCCATTGCCGCAGAGATGGATAGGGAGAACAAAATGGAGCCGGCCATCCTGGAAAAGCTGGGCAAGCTGGGGTTTATGGGCATCGGCGTGCCGAAGGAATACGGCGGAGCGGGCTTTGGCATGATGGCAAAGTCGCTGATGGTGACGGAGCTGTCCAAGCAGTGTGCCAGCACAGGCGAGATTATGTCCGTCCACACCATGGCCGTCAATCCCATTATGTGGTACGGCACGGAGGAGCAGAAGCGAAAATACCTGGGCGGCGCCGCCAAGGGGCAGATTGCTGCCTTTGCGCTGACGGAGCCCAGCGCCGGCTCCGATGCCGCTGGTGTACAGACGGTGGCCCTGCCCGATGGGGACGATTATGTGATCAACGGCTCCAAATGCTTTATCAGCAACATGGGGGATCACGGAGATTTCGTGACCATTCTGGCTAGAACGGACCCCGCAAAGGGCTATAAAGGTATGTCTACGATCATTGTGGATCGTGGCACACCGGGTTTCACCATTGGCAAACGTGAGGACAAGATGGGCATTCGGGCCGCAGACGTATCCGAACTGATTTTCCAGGATTGCCGGGTGCCCAGAAGTCAGCTTCTGGGACAAGAGGGCAAGGGCTTTGGCATCTTTATGCGGGCGCTGGACGCCGGGCGCATCGGGATGGCCTCTCAGGCGCTGGGGATTGCGGAGGAGGCGCTGCGTCTTTCCAAGGAACAGCTGAAGGTCCGGGTGCAATTTGGGAAGCCTTTGGAAAAGCAGCAGGGCCTACAGTGGTATATCGCGGATATGGCTACCAATATTGCGGCGGCCAAAGCGCTGATCTACGAAGCGGCGCAGACCTATGACCGGGGCGAAAAGGTAACGGAGATTGCCGCCATCTGCAAGTACTATGCCTCGGAGATTGCGGTGGAGGTGACCAACAAAGCGCTACAGATATACAGTGGCTATGGCTATATGAAGGACTATCCCCTGGAGCGGATGTATCGGGATGCCCGCATTATTCCCATTTATGAGGGAACCTCTGAGATTCAGAAAAACATCATCGCCCGGGAGGAGCTGAGGGGCTAAGGAGACCCTGGGGGGAAGCGCTGCCGCGCCTCGTCCTGCGGCGCTCCCCTTTCAGGGGAAGAAAGGAGCCGACTATGGAAAAGCGAATCGATTTGGCAAAGGCGCTGGTGGGAAAGAAAATGGAGCCTCGCTGGCTGGAGTACAATTGGAGGGATGTCGTACTCTATGCTCTGGCGGTGGGAGCAAAGAAGGAGGACCTGCTCTACACCTATGAGAAATGCCTGAAAGCCATCCCCACTTACGGCACAATCCCCTATTGGGGCACGGTGAACGTCAAGCCGTACCAATGGATGCCCCTGCCGGCGTCTATGCTGGCGAATGAGCTTATCCAGCCCACAATCTCCTTCTTAAATATGGACCACGAGTTGATTATGCACCGGCCCATTGACCCCATCAAGGGCACCTTCCAGTATCAGGATACGATTACGGATGTCTTTGACCGCGGGGAGGGAAGAGGCGCCGTGGTCAAGACGAGGGTAGACGTGCGGGATGAGGCCGGAAACCCGGTATGTACCAATTATTCCACCACCTTTTTCCATGAGGCCGGGGGATTCGGCGGGCCGCCGATGCCCAGAAGCAGTGTGACCATCCCGGATCGAGCGCCGGACTATGAGGAGGACGACTACATTAGCCCTGTGCAGAATGCCCTCTACCGCCTGACTGGGGACACGAATCTGGTACATATCGACCCGGAATATGCCCGGAAAATGGGATTCAAGACCGCGTTTATGCAGGGGCTGTGTTCATTTGGCTTTGCCTGTCGCATGTCCGTTGGCGCCCTGATTCCAGGACAGCCGGAGCGGATGACCCGCATGGCCGCACAGATGAGGACGGTGTTGTATCCCGGCACGCCGGTTCGCCTTCAGCTTTGGAAAAGCGGTGTGGGTGCGGCCTGCTTTCGCTTCTTGAACGCAGACACTGGCGAGGCCGTGCTGGACCGGGGTGTATTTGAGTGGAGCTGAACTCTCTGGCAAACCATCCGCCGCTGGAACATTTCAAAATTTTGACTTGGAACTGCGCGAAATTTTTAACAAAAAATGAGGAATCCGGCCTTTACCTTCCAGTGGCTGGAAGCTGTATAATGCGTTTATCCGGGAAGCGGGCGACTACGGCTGGACATCTCTGCTTCCGAAAGAACAAAGGAGGAGTGCGATCATGAACGCGAGAAAGCCCCTAGAGGGGTTGAAAGTGGTAGACCTGACTTCCGCCTTGAACGGGCCGTTCTGCACAATGATGCTAGCTGACTATGGCGCTAGCGTCATCAAAGTGGAACCGGTGCACGGCGACCAGTGCCGCACGTGGGGCCCCATGGATCCCAAAAGCGGGGACAGCGGGTTTTTTGCCCAGATTAACCGCAACAAAAAAAGCACCACCCTGAACCTGAAATCGGAGAAAGGCCGGGAGATGCTCTATGATTTGGTGCGGGATGCGGACATCCTTGTGGAGAACTACAAGGGCGGTGTGACCAAAAAACTGAAAATTGACTACGAAACCATCCGCAAAATCAATCCCCGCATCATCTATGGTTCCAGTTCCGGCTTCGGCCAGTACGGCCCCATCACTCACCGGCCCTGCTACGATATCGTGGCGCAGGCCATGGGAGGTATGCTGAACCTTACCGGCTATAAGGAGACGGACCCCGTAAAGGTGGGCCCCTCCGTCGCAGATCACGTGGCGGGCATCTATTTGACCGTGGGCATCCTCATGGCGCTCTATTACCGGGAAAAGACCGGAGAGGGCCAGCAGGTGGACATCTCTATGGTGGATACGATCTTCAGCCTCTTGGAGAATAACATCCCTTATTACACGGTGGGCGGCATTGTTCCGGAGCGCATGGGCAACGTAGATTCCACCATTGCGCCCTTCGATGTTTACCCCTGCAAGGACGGCTTCGTGGCCCTGGGGGTTGGGAACGACCGCATGTGGGAGCGCTTCTGTGGCATCATCGGGCACCTGGAGTTACTGGAGGACCCCCGTTACAAGACCAACGTTTCCCGCTTTGAAAACTATGAGCCGGATTTGAAAAAGGTGCTGTCCGACTGGTGCAGGCAGTATACCAAGGCGGAGATTGAACAGGTTATGGATGAGGGCAGCATTCCCTGTGGTCCTGTGCTGACGGTGAAGGAGGCCATTGAGCATCCCCACATCCAGGCCCGGGAGATGATTGTGCATTCCCAGCACCCCACGATTGGCGATGTCCAGATTCAGGGCTGTGTGGTGAAGATGTCCAAGACGCCGGGCTCAGTTGATCTGCCGGCTCCCTTGCTGGGGGAACACAACTGCGAGGTATTCGGCATGACGCCGGAGGAAGTTGCGTTGTTGAAAAACGAAGGCGTGATGTGAGCGGGTTTCCCGCCGAACTCACAGCCGTTCGGGTTCGTTTGAAAACCGTCAGGCGGAATTCGCCGGACCGTGTCGACTGCCGGGCAGCGCTCCGGTGTTCAAACGGGCCCCTTTTTCTCCGCGTATATTGTGAAAAATCAGACTTTATTGAAAGTTGACAAACCGAGCTGTGGAACGATGAGCATACTTTGTTGAATGTGGCGGAGACTGCCCGCTCCTGTTGGTTTACTTGGAGATATATTCAGGATTTTATCCCCCAATAAGCCCAGATGGGCGGAGTGGTTAGGTGTCTGGCTATGAGTGCCCGTTTCTCAGTTTGCAAACGCCTGGGAAACAGAGGGAGCCCTTACCGCCTGGCGTTGGTGGTCCGCTCCACTGGAATTCCACGGACTGGCATAATGACTTTGATGATTTGATTTTTCTGTTCTAGAATATCGATGGGAGACATCATGAATTCCTCGGATACATAGCCGTTGACCTCATAACCGTTTTGATTGATCCAGCGCAGCATCATCATGTGGGTGTTCACCATGGTCTCATAGGAGCCTATGTGAATCGCTGTAGCGGCAGTGAAGCCACCAAATTCTTGGATCTGGTCGCAGGAGGAACTGTTTTTTACGGCAATGCCGATTTGAATTTTGCAGTCGTGCATAACAAACTGCCCCAGCAGGTTCGTGAAATAGGTGGTGATCTCTGGACCTGTGGGCTGTAGACCAAGAGCTCGGCATTTGGAATAGAGCTCCAGCCGGAAATTCACGGAGGTATCCAGGACGTTGTAATGCGGCATCACACGCTGTTCACAGAATAGGTGGCAGATGGGAATTTCCTCGACCCGCATGTTGTCCAATAGGGAGGTGCTGGAATCCGCGTGAGCCCGAATTTCCAAAAATGCCTTCAAACGGTTGAGAAATTCCGCGTTTTCACTGATAATGGCGGACCGCTTTGCAATCTCGTCCTCCAGCTCTCGGATGCGCAGCTCAATCTGGTCGCACAGTGCCTCCAGGCTGTTCTTCTGGATAACCGTTCGAAGCATCTGCTGGCTGCACCCCATGGTGCGTAGGCGCTGTACCGCCAGAAGCTGGACCACTTGGTCCCTGCTGTAATAGCGGTAATTGTTCTGCAAGTCCCGGATTTCGGGGATGATTAGCTTGAGAGAGTCGTAATACCGCAGAGTTCTGGAAGAGATCCCGGTGATGATGGATGTTTCCCCGATGGAGTACTGCGTGCGTTCCTGCATTCTTGGCACTTCCCTTCGTAGAGACCAGACATAAGATATGGATTGAATGTACAAATTTTAACATATTCGCGCTTGGATGTAAAGTGTTCTCCCTTTCGAGAGAACGGTGCCCATGACGGCGGATTTTGAGGTGACCCTAATAGGGATATTTTGAAATATGGAGGTAATTTTCTATGAGGACCGTATCCATCCTGGACCTGAATCTGAGCACGGCGGACGCCAGCACCCCGGACGGCGTGGTGCATTTTGGCCGCTTCTTTGACATCGGCGGTGACGCGGAGACTGAAGCGGTCATTATGAACGACGGAGACGAATCCCTGTCCCTGAACTACAACAACATTGAACTGCTGGAGCCCATGTATGTAGGCGATATGATGCAGTTCAAGTCCTACATCACCCACGTGGGCAACACGTCCCGGGATTTCATCATCGAGGGCTATAAGGTGGCCACCCCTGCTTTCCGTGCCGGAGTGAAGGACGCGAAGCCTGGCGACATGATTTGGTTCGACGAGCCGAAGCTGGTGGCCAGAGAGACCTGCCGCGCCGTGGTGAAGAAGGAGGCCCAGCGGGGCCGCCAGCCGGATGGCGTGGTAGAGGACCCTTGGTTTGAAGTGGAATATTGACTGGACAGCAGTGGCTGAATAAAAAAATAAAGTGAGGTCATTATGATGAGCGAAATGTGCATGCGTTACAGAATGTCGGAACGGGACGCCTACTACAGCGGCCGGGTCGTGAACGGCGCCCGGAATGTCACCTTGATGGGAGACTGCGCCACGCGCCTGATGGCAAAGGAATACGGGAACATCGGCCGTTGCACGGCGGTGCCGAAGTGCCGCCTGTACGCGCCTTGCTTCCCCGGCGATTACATGGAATACCATGCCCGTGTCACCAATGTGGAGGGGAATAAGATTACCATTGAAGCCCGCTGCTTTAAAGTGGCCTGCATCCCTGAGAACCCTCCCTTTGAGAGCTCCGCCGATATTTTGGAAAAGCCCGAGCTTTGCCTGGCGGCGATCATGGTGTACGAACTGCCGCAATAAGAAGCCGACGCTTGGGCGATGGGCGGCGCAGGGCCAAAAGGCGAGGGTGTCTTGTAAAAATAGGCGTTTGTAGAATCGTATGATATGCTATCAGGAAAATAGAGGAGGAAAGACTATGAAAAAAATGCTTGCGATGATCCTTGTCCTGGCGATGGCAGTTTCCTTGTCCGCTTGCGGTGGTTCCGGCGGTTCCGGAGAAACTGGAAACCCCGGGAGCGTGGGAGACTCCACCGGCGGCGATTCGGCCGCTGTGGAGGAGTTTACTCCTGTGACCTGGAAATTTGGCAACCAGCACAACTCGACCCAGATCGCCACAATCATTGACAAAGAGATTGCGGAGGAAATTGAGGCCGCCACAGAGGGGCGGGTAAAGATCGACCTGTATACGGACTCTGCCCTGGGTGACTATACCAGCGTATTTGATGAACTGATGCTGGGCACAGTGCAGATGGCCAATATTACCGGCGTAGACACTTACGGAGGACTGCTGAACGCAGCCATGATCCCCTATCTTCTGACTGACTGGGAACAGTGCAATGTGGCCTATCGGCCTGATGGCGTGATCTTCAGCGCGGTTTCCGAGCTGCTGGATGGCCTGGGCGTGAAGCTAATGGGCTTTGTCCCTGAGGACTTCGTGGGCATCGGCACGCAAAAGCAGCTGACGAACGCCAATGTCCCCGGCGCGGAAAAGGGCGCGTTAATCCGGGTTCCCATGACCGATGTGTTTGCTCTCTCCACCATGGACCTGGGGTTCCGGACCTCCTCCATTGCCTATTCCGATTCCTACGCCGCCTTGCAGACCGGCGTAGTGGATGGAATGGACGGCAATGGCGCGCTGGCCACCTGTACGGCCTTTGGCGATGTGACCAAGTATTTCTATAATTACCAGCACCTTTGCGAGGCTACGATGATCTTGATCAGTGCCTCTGCCTGGAACGAGCTGCTGCCCCAGGACCAGGAGACGATCACGAAGATCATCTATGAAAAGTGCACGGAGATTCCCGAGCGGGCTCAGGCTCTGGAGGAGGAGTATATGGCGAAGATGACGGCCGACTATGGCATCGAAATCGTGAACTTCAGCCCCGAGGAGCTAGAAGCCTTTGCCGCCAGCTGCCGGGAGAAGGTTTGGCCCCAGCTGGCCGAGGCGTATCCCGATGGTTTCCTGGATGAGGTATTGGCGGACATTCAGAGCAACATGTAATCCCTGACGAGGCATGGCGCCGTGCTTGGCGCCATGCCTCCCGGCACCGCTGTATGTGGATTGTTAGGAGTACGTATGAAAAAAGTTTTAAAAAAGATCGACCGTGTCTGTGAGCTTTTTGAGGAGTATATCCTGCTGATCACCGGCACGGTAGTGACGATGATGATTCTGGTGAACGCGTTGTTCCGCGTTCTGCAAATCGATTGGTTCGGCGCGGAGGAGCTGACTTTGATCGTGGGCGTGTGGCTGTACTTTGTCGGCAGCATCTGCGCCGGTCGGGACAATATCCATATCTCCGGCGATATGTTGAACATGTTTATCACAAATCAGCGGATAACCTATGGATTCAATGTCATTCGGGACCTGATCTCCACCGCGATGTGCGGGATATTCACCGTTTGGACGTTTCAATTTCTTACCTGGCAGATTGGTCTGAAGGCGCAGACGGCGGTTTATAAGCTGCCAAACTATATCGCTCTGATTCCCATTCCGCTGTTCTTTGCCTTTTGGACATTGTACTTGACTCGGAACCTAGTGATCCAGGTAATGAAGAGACCCGGCAGACCGGAGGAAGGAGGACCGGAGGTATGAATGTTGTCATTGCGTTGCTGCTTCTGATCGTCTGCCTTGTGATCGGCGTCCCCGTGGCGCTGTGCTTCCTGGTATCCGCTGCCTTTTTGAGCTTCGTCAACGGCAGCAATCCGATTATGCTGATCTCCTATGGGTTCAAATCCATCAACACCGTGCTATTGCTCACCATTCCACTGTTCGTCTTGGCGGGTTCCCTGATCAATAACGGCGGTCTGGGGGAAAAGCTGGTGGGTTCAGTGGAGAGGACCAGTCTTGGGAAGATTAAGGGCGGACTTGGAATTGTGACATCCATCAGCTGTGCAGTGTTTGGTGCAGTCTCCGGCTCCTCATCAGCCACTGTCTCCTGTATCGGCTCGATTATGGCACCTAAAATGAAGGAGAAGGGCTATCCCGATGGCCTGGTGGGTGCGCTAATTGCCTCCACTGGAGTTCTGGGACTGTTGATTCCGCCTAGCATGCTGATGATCTTGTTTGCGTGGGCAGCCAATGTTTCGGTTTTGGGCTGCTTTTTAGCAACGGTAGTCCCCGGTATTCTGCTGACGGCCCTGCTGGGCGGTGTGAACTGCATGCTTTACCGGAGTTATGAGAAAAAGGGCCTAAGCCCGCAGACCGACACGGCTAACCGTCCCCCAGTAGCGGCACCAAGCGTTGGCAGAAGGGGAGAGAGCGCGATCCCGGCCTTGATGATGCCGGTGATCATTTTAGGCAGTATCTATGCCGGCATCCTCACGGCAACAGAAGCCGCGGCCCTCTCGGTGTTTTACGCAATCCCCATCGGTGCGATCTACTACAAGAAGATTACCTGGAAAACGTATAAAATTGCTTTGGTAGATGCCGGGAAAAGTGCTGGCACGATCATGACTATGCTGCTGGCAGTGCAAATTCTGAGCCGGTTATATATGACAGAGAACTTGCCGAATTTGATTCTGGGTGTGCTGACCTCCGTATCCACCAACAAGTATATGATCCTGCTGATGATTAACGTGTTTATGGTGATCATGGGAATGCTGATGGATGACTGCTCCTGTACCATCCTGCTGACGCCAATTTTGCTGCCGATCATGACGGAGCTGGGGATCCATCCCCTGCACTACGCCGCTATTTTGGGTGTAAATATTGGCATGGGCAACATTACGCCGCCCACGGCACCGCTACTGTACCTGTCGGGCCGAATCACCAAGGCTCAGGTAAAAGAGATGCTCAAGCCGACGCTGATCTTTATTGCTTTGGCCTGGGTCCCGGTTCTGCTGATCACCACCTATTGGCCTATGTTCTCCACCTTCCTACCAAGCTTGTTCGGGTATGTGTGATCGGAAAAAAACAGGCTTGGAAATGGTTGATGAGCCTGTTTTCCACCGCCGCCAGAGAGTGCTCGGTGGGAAAGGGGAGTTATGAAATCATCCAAAACCCTGGTAGCCGACCTAGCACTGCTCTGTGCCGCCGTCTTGTGGGGAGGCGGATTCGTGGCGTCGAAGGTTACGTTGTCCGGCTGGACGCCTTTCGCCGTTTTGGCGCTGCGCTTTGGCATCGCGGCGGCGTGCTTTGGAGCCTTGTTTCACCGCCGATTGGCCGGAACGCCAAGGACGGTGAAAAAGAAGGGAGCCGTAATTGGTGGGCTGATCGCAGTGGCGTTTGGCTTCCAAATGGTAGGACTACAGTATGTCTCCAGCGCGAAGGTGTCTTTTTTGTGCACGACTTATGTGGCGCTTGTGCCCTTTCTCAATAGCGTGGTGTTTCGTGTTCCCTTGAAGCTCCGTGCAGTGGCGGCAGGACTTTTGGCCCTGACCGGGATTGGTGTCATCAGCCTGAACGAAACGCTGTCCATGGGACTAGGGGAGACGTTGAGCCTTCTCTACAATGTGCCTTATGGGCTTGCCCTGGTGTTCATCGGCTTTTTTTCCGACGAGGAGACGGACACGATCCAGATGACCTTTTATCAATTTTTGACCATTGCTCTTTGCGCCGCCGCGCTCTGCCTTCTGACGGGGCAGAACTTCCACTGCAAAGATCCTGCGGCCTTGTATGGCCTGATTTATTTGGTCGTTTTCAGCACCATTGCGGCAATGCTGCTACAAAATACGGCTCAGCGGCATACCACGCCTTCTATGGCGGCACTGATGATCAGCATGGAGTCCGTGTTCGGTTTCCTGTTTTCTGTCTTATATTTTCACGAGGTTTTGACTGGTCGACTGCTGCTGGGGAGTGCCTTGTGTTTTTTAGCAATTCTTCTTAGCGTGTGATTGGCTTAGCAACTCTACGTTCAGCAGGGGGACGGTGTCAGATCGGCGGTGTTATTTTGGAACCGGCCAGCATACACTTTACAAATCTATAGATGCGTTAAAGGAGTGGCTGGCAATCGGTATTGTTGTACATGGTCCTGAAAGCGGTGAAGGGCGTCGGGAGTCCGCGAAAAAAGCTGCCGCGCTCCACGCGCAGGCAGTTGTGGAGAGAATGAAGGCTCTGCCCTGTTCCACTGAACAAAAGATACAGATGCTCGATGCCATTGGGCAATACATAAAGAAATGAGGGTGGAGGATTACTCCACCCTCATTTCTTTATTCTTGAGGACCCGACCAGACCAGAAATTTCTGGGCGTTCAAGGACTTCTAAGAGCCTGTTTAAAATCTTCTAATGAGGATGGCAATGAGGGCAAACGTGAG
>CAIGRU010000766.1_pt1 | contig 19975 bp, 12 predicted proteins | sample 7351341 | NCBI WGS metagenome assembly CAIGRU01
TTCCCTGCCCCAGCCGGCGGTTTCTCCCGTTAAGGGACGCTTATCCGGTTTTACGGGGTAACGATGCTGGGATACTTTTCGTTGACGTATTTGTAGAAGTTGCTCATGGCCTCCTCCTCGGAGACGGTACCCTTGCAGTACTCCCGCCAGTTGGACTGGAGACCCTCGTTGAGGAGCTGGTCATAAACGGTCTGATTCTCAAACTTGATGTTTCCGGCCATTTCGGCAAACATGGCGGTATCGTTCTGGCCGCCCAGGAAGGCGCTTCCAAACTTGGGATCTTCGGCAAACTTCGCGTTGACGGCTTTGTTGTTGGAGAACTGGGCTTCCTTCTCCACCAGCAGGGAGCAGACTTCCTCGTCGTTGATGAAGGTATTCATGACATCCGCCAGCATAGAGGGGTTGTCGGAGCCGGAGGCGGCCAGCAGCCAGGTGCCGCCCCAGAAATGGGCCTGGGGACCCTGGCAGATGGCCCAGTCACCGGAGCAGCCCTTCTCGGCGTCCTGCGCGTTGCCCATGGAGAAATTGAAGTACCACGCGGGGCCAAAGTAGCACATGGCTTTGCCGGAGGCAAACATCTGCGCGGTGCACTCGTCAGACCAGATATCGCAGTCCTGGGTGTAGCCCTTGTCGGAGAACTCCTTGGCCTGCTTCATCCACGTTTGGATATTCTCATCGATCTGGAGATTGTTGTTTCCGTCCACCCAGGGAGCGGAGACATTGTTGGAGAACACCCGGTAGGTGGCGGCCTCGGAAGCGGTCATCAGGTAGCCCTTAGCGGCGGCCTGCTCGGCCACGGCGTTGAACTTGTCCCAATCGGAGACGGCGGCCTGGACCTGAGCGGGATCGTCGGTGCCCAGCACGTCCTTGGCGATGGAGCGGCGGTAAATCATGGCGGCGGGGCAGCACTGGAAGGACACGCCCTTCACCACACCGCTAGCGTCGGAAGCAGCCTGGACCGTATAGGGATAGGCGTTGGAGAAGTCGGTAACACCCAGTGCGGTGATATCCTGGGTGGCATCGCTGTTGGTGTACTTGAGGATGTAATCGGCTTCTGCCAGGAACATATCCACCTTGTCATCGTCGGCGGCTCCGGACTGACTCATCAGAGCGGCATCCAGCTTGTCCTGGTAAGCGCCGTCCGCACTGGGGGTGATGATCCAGTTGACCGTGATCCCCTCGGGGACCTGATAATATTTTTCGAAGAAGCCCTTAAACTCCTCATTCCAGGCGTGGATGTTGAAAACCTTCCCTTCCTTGGCGGGCTCCGCACCTTCCTTGTCAGGCTCTGTGGGAGGCGCGCTCTCGCCCTTATCTCCACAGGCGGCCAGGGACAGGATCATGACGAGGGCGAGTAGCAGAGCAAACAACTTTTTCATCTTAAAAATCCTCCTTTATAAAATGTGAAACACTTTTATTGGGACCATTTCATTGTGAACCGCACCCTCGGCATGGAAATCACCGGGGGCTTTCCCTACGGCTTTCCCTACGGCTTTGCCGTAGGGAACAGAAGCCATGGCTTCTGTGGAAATCCTTCACTCCAACCGCCGGACGGACATGCCCTCCCGCAATGCGCCGGGGATGAAAAAGCGATCTATCAAAGCGGTTCGGGGCTTTTCAATCAGCTCGATCAGCTTAGCCGCGGCAGTTCGACCCAAAACGTCTGTATCCTGGTAATAAGTTGTTAGCCGGGGATGAATAACACTGGCTAGGTGAATGCCGTCGTAGCCGGTGACGGAGATGTCCTCCGGTACCCGCAGGCCCTTTTTCTGAATGGCGTTCAAGCCACCGATGGCGGAAAAATCGTCCGGCAGCAGAATGCAGGTGGGCGGTTCCGGCAGCTCCAGCAGCACCTGGGTCAGCTCCCCGCAACGGTCCGGGTCATGATACACGCCCTCAATTACGTATTCCTCCGGCGGCTCTACCCCCAGCTCCTCGCAAGCCCGGTAGAAGCCGGTCAGACGATTTTCCGTAACGGCGGTACGCTCGCCGTGGATGAAAGCGATCCGTCGGTGGCCCAGGCCGTACACATGGCGGACCAGCGCTTCTGTTCCGCTGACATTATCGGAAACCACGGCCATACGGTTGTTGAACACGTGGTCGATGGTCACTACCGGCAAAGAGGAATTCACCAGCTCCAAAACCTGTGGATCGTTGAAATCCACACAGGCGATGATAATGCCGTCCAAGCTTCGGTAACGACAGTGCTGGAGGTAGGTGGTAGGCTTGTTTCCCGCGTGGCGGTTGATGAAGGTGATGTCATAGCCCCTGGCCTCCGCCTCCTCCTTCAAGCTGTTGAGGACGGCGGAGAAGTACTCATGGGCCAGGCCGCTGCGCCGCTCATCCACAAACAACACGCCGATGTGATAGGTTCGGTTGGTTTTCAGGGCCCGTGCGGCGGAGTTGGTCAGATACCCCATCTCGTCGGCAGTCCTGAGAATGCGCTCTCGGGTTTCCTGTCCGATGTCCTGATGTCCGTTCAGGGCCTTGCTGACGGAGGCAACGGAGACTCCGCAGCGCTGCGCAATGTCCTTCATGGAGACCATTCCTATCCGATCACCGCCCTTCTCTCGCAAGTTCCTTAATCGTTTTCGTAAATTCAACATACCTGATTTTGCCAAAAAATGCAAGGGCTTTTTTTGACATTTTGCGCAATTCCATCAGATTTTGTAGATTTAACTGAATACACTCACGAAAATTTAGGAATAGCGCTTACGAAAGTTTACTTAAAAGCAGAAGAGATCGCCGTTTGACCGTTCCTCAAAAAGGATTTCCTTCCCTCCAAAAGAAAAATTGTCAAAATCAAGAAATAAAGTCTTGCAATTTAGAAAAAAATTCGATATCCTATAACTAGAAAATTAGGCAAACCGATAACTTAATCGTTTTCGATATCGTAACCCAAGGACCACTTACAACAACACAGGAGGAAATGGCCTATGCAATTCGGATACTTTGATACTCCCCGGCGGGAGTATGTCGTAACTACGCCCCGGCCTCCCCTTCCCTGGATCAACTATCTGGGCAGCGAGGATTTTTTTGCACTGCTGTCCAACACGGCTGGCGGCTATTGTTTCTATAAAGACGCGCGGCTGCGCCGCATAACTCGCTACCGCTACAACAACTGCCCCCCGGACCAGGAGGGCTTTCACGTCTATGTGAAAGAGGACGATGTTCTCTGGAACCCCGGCTGGCAGCCGGTACAAACCGAGCTAGACGGCTATAACTGTCGGCATGGCATGGGATATACCCAAATCCAGGGGGAAAAGAACGGCCTTATGGCGGTTCAGCGGCTCTTTGTTCCCCGGGGAGAGCGGTGTTTGCTGATGGAGCTCACTCTGCAAAACTGCTCTAAGGCGCGAAAGAATTTTGAGATATTCCCCTTTGTGGAGTTTTGTCTCTGGGATGCGGTGGACGACGGCACCAACATGCAGCGCAATCTTTCCACTGGCGAGGTGGAAGTGGAGGACAACGCCATTTACCACAAAACAGAGTATCGGGAACGCCGGAACCACTACGCGGTCTTTTGGGCTGATCGCCCATTTCAGAGCTTCGATACCGCCAGAGACGCGTTCATGGGCTCCTATGGCTCCCCTGCCGCGCCGGAAGCGGTGATAAGAGGGGCCTGCACCGGGTCCACAGCCCAGGGCTGGGCTCCGGTGGGAGCCATGCAGTTTCATATAGAGCTAGAGCCAGGTGAAGAAGAATTCCTCCTCCTGGGGCTAGGCTATATCGAAAATCCCGAGGAGGACAAGTTCTCCGCCCCTGGCGTGATCAACAAAAAGCTGGCCCATGCGCTGATGAAACGTTACCGAACCCGGGAGCAGAGCGAGGCGGCCTTCCAAGAGCTGAACCGGTATTGGACGGAGCTGCTCTCTCATTTCCAGTCGCACTCCCCGGATGAGAAGGTAGACCAGATGGTCAACACCTGGAATCAGTACCAGTGCATGATCACCTTCAACATGAGCCGCTCCGCCTCTTACTTTGAGAGCGGGACGGGACGGGGCATGGGCTTCCGAGACTCCTGTCAGGATTTGCTTGGTTTTGTCCACATGGTCCCGGAGCGGGCCAGGGAGCGAATTCTGGATATCGCCGCCACCCAGTTCCCTGACGGTAGTGCCTACCACCAGTACCAACCCCTGACCAAGAAAGGCAATCTAGCGGTGGGCAGCGGCTTCAACGACGACCCCCTTTGGCTCATCGCCGGAGTGGACGCTTACCTGCGAGAAACGGGAGACTGGAGCATCCTGGACGAGCTGGTTCCCTTTGATAACGACGAAAGCGCCGCCGCTCCACTGATGGAGCACCTGCGGCGCAGCTTTCGATACACGGTGAATCATTTGGGGCCCCACGGCCTGCCCCTCATTGGCCGGGCAGACTGGAACGACTGCCTAAACCTCAACTGTTTCTCTCGCCATCCTGGGGAGAGCTTCCAAACCACCGGCCCCAGCGAAGGTCCGGCGGCGGAATCCGTGTTTATCGCCGGAATGTTTGTTCTCTATGGCCGTCGTTATGCGGAGCTCTGCCGCCGCCAGGGACTGACAGAGGAAGCGGAGACCTGCCTAGAGGCTGTGAAGTCCATGGAAAAAACGGTCTTGACCGCAGGCTGGGACGGGGCCTGGTTCCGTCGGGCTTATGACGCTTTCGGCGCGCCGGTGGGCAGCCGGGAGTGCGAAGAGGGGCAAATCTACATAGAGCCCCAGGGCATGTGCGTCATGGCGGGCATCGGAAAGGAGAGCGGCCAGGCGGCACAGGCTCTGAAAAGCGTAGAAGAGCGGCTGGACACGCGGTTTGGCATCGTACTTCATCAGCCGCCTTACACCCGCTATCGGCTGGAGCTGGGGGAAATCAGCAGCTACCCCCCTGGCTACAAGGAAAACGCAGGCATCTTCTCCCACAACAATCCCTGGATCACCTGCGCGGAAGCCGTGCTAGGCCATGGGGACCGGGCCTTTGAGACCTACCGAAAGCTCTGTCCGGCCTATCTGGAGGAGGTCAGCGAGATTCACCGCACAGAGCCTTACGTCTATAGCCAAATGGTGGCAGGAATGGATGCCACCGCCTTTGGCGAGGCGAAAAACAGCTGGCTCACGGGAGCCGCCGCCTGGAGCTTTACCGCCATTTCGCAGGCAATTTTGGGCATACGGCCGGAGCTGGACGGGCTGTGTGTAAATCCCTGCATTCCCTCTGGCTGGACGGGCTTTACCGCCGTCCGCCATTTTCGGGATGCCGTATATCAAATTACCGTGGAAAATCCCGAGGGTTCGCAATATGGCGTGAAAGAACTCTACGCGGACGACGTGCGGCTGGAGGGAACCATCGTTCCCACTGCCCCGGCAGGGAGCGTCGTGTCCGTCCGAGTAGTGATGGGGTGATCCCATGGAATTTCAGAAGGATTTTATCTGGGGCGCCGCCTCCAGCGCCTATCAGATTGAGGGCTATTCCCAGTTAGATGGCGGCGGAGCGTGCATTTGGGATACATTTTGCCGTCGCCCGGGAACCATCGCCGACGGCGGAGACGGCTCCGTAGCCTGCGACGCCTACCATCGCTTCCAGGAGGATTTGGACATCCTGTTCCAGTTGAACATCCGGCACTACCGCTTCTCCACTAGCTGGGCCAGAGTGGACCCCATGGGAGATGGGAACTGGAACGCCGGGGGGCTCCGCTATTACGATCGATTGGTAGACGCCTGCCTGGACCGGGGAATCACCCCCTGGGTCACCCTTTATCACTGGGAGCTGCCCCAAGCCATAGAGGACCAGGGCGGCTGGCTGCGGCTGGAGACAGCCCAGGCTTTCGGACGTTTTGCCAGCATGATGGCGAAGCATTTTCAGGGCCGAGTCCATCATTATTTTACCCTTAACGAACCCCAGATCGTCCTGAGTCTAGGGCATGCCCTGGGGCTTCATGCACCGGGAAGGCAGTACGACCTGCCCCAACTGGTCCAGTGCTGGAAGCACCTGATGCTGGCTCACGGTCTAGCGGCCCGGGCCATCCGGGAGGCGGATTCCACCGCCCAGGTGGGCCTGGCTTCTACAGGGCGGCTCTGCTGGCCCCACAGCCCAGAAGATCGAGAGGCGTCTACAAACGCTGCCTTCGCCATGCCGGATGAGGATTGGATGTTCACCCATCCCTGCGGACTGGACGCAGCGTGTTTCGGCCATGTGGACCCAGAGGGTCCTCGCCTGGCCGAGCGGATGAGTGACATCACACCGCAGGAGTGGGAGATTATGCACGCCGTACCGGATATGATCGGCGTCAACTCCTACAACGGTCATGAGATCGCCGCCGGGCCAGACGGCAAGCCGGTGTATCTTCCCCGGTATCCAGGGTTCCCCCGAACGGCCTTGAAATGGCCCATTACGCCAGAGATCATGGAATACGGCTACGAGGACCTCTACCGGCGGTACGGTCTGCCCCTGTATGTTACGGAGTGTGGCCTAAGCTGCAACGACCACATTTTTCTAGACGGTAAGGTTCACGATCCGGACCGCATTGACTTCTTGACCCGGTATCTGGAAGCGCTCCGCCGGGGCACGGAACGGGCCGACATCCGGGGATTCTTCCATTGGTCCTTAACGGATAACTTTGAATGGCACAGCGGATACGGAGAGCGGTTCGGACTGGTTTATGTGGATTATCCCACTCAACGGCGAATTTTGAAGGACAGCGCCTTCTGGTATGCCAGGATTGCCGCAGGCGGCCGCTGAACAAACCGCCCATCCCGTTTATTGGGACATCCGGTTTTGCGATACGAAGCTCACAATGTACAATCCGCCGTCCACCAACGGCTTCATCAAGAAGGCGGGAAGTCCCAGGCAGTCCACCAGGAGATACATCAGCACACAATTGGCCAGCAGCAGCGGGACCAGTATTTTCAAATAGCCCCCCAGCCGGTAGGACCCGCCAAACACCAAGTGCCGGTTCACGTTGTAGTTCACCGTTCCGGAGATGACCCGTGCCAGCACCGCCGATGGAACGCTCCTTTTCAGAACCAGATAATACAGCAGGTTAAACGACAGGTAATCTGTCAGAAACGCCAGCAGCGAGGAGAGGAAAAACCGGGGAAAGCACCGGAACAAAACCGCATATATCCGCATACCGTCCCGCAGGGGACGGAAATGGGAGGCGGTGTCAGAATCCGCCGAGTAAATGGTCTGGATTTCCACCTCTTCAAGGCCTGCCGGGAACAGCGCCGCCGAATGGACCAGCATTTCCATCTCGTATTCATAACCCTCGCCAGACAGCTCCAGGAGACCGGACAGGCTCCGCTCCGTCAGCGGAATTCCCCGCAGTCCGGTCTGGGTGTCCCGCAAGCGGATTCCATACAGCAGACGAAAAAGCACTCGGGTCAAACAGTTCCCAGTTCTGGACCGAGGCGGCATCCGAGACACGTCCCGCATCCCCAAGATCAACCGCCCGCCCCCTGCGGCCAGAGCCTCCGCCACCCGGAGGATGTCCTCCGGCCTGTGCTGGCCGTCTGCGTCCGCTGTGACAATCCCCGTAAAGCCCCGCTCTGCCATATAGGCGATTCCAGTTTTTAGGGCCCGTCCCTTGCCGCAATTTTTCTCGTGGCGCAGTACCACCGCCGGTTCCAATCCCTGAAAGACCGTTTCCAGAGACGCGGAACTGCCATCGTTCACCACCACAACAGGAATACCGGCCTCATTCAGCTGCCGCACCAAGCCGCTGAAGCACCGGCCCGGCTCATAGGCGGGAATCAGAACGCCGAGCTGGGTCGGTGCGTCTGTTTGTCCCGCTTGCTCTCGTCTTTCGTTCATGGGCACGTCTCATCTCCCTTTTTCCGCAGCAGGAGAAGCAGCAGAATTACCCCAGCCGCACTGACCGCCAGTCCCTCTTTCAGGTATGGATACCGCAGCGTAATAGACGTTACGCCCTCTTCCACAACCGTCAGGTGATTGCGGGAGGATATGGCTTGGCTGCTTTCAAAATTCTCGTGAAAGGCCAGGGTCGTATTGACCTCCCCCCGGGGAGAGGTCACGGTAATCTGCTGGTTCAAAATCTCCACCTCCAGGGGAACAATCTCCCGCACAGGCAGCTGATCGGCTGGCAGGGCCATCGCGTGGCTGAGCAGCCGTTCCACAGTGGGATCTTTTGTCAGACTGAAAAAATAGGTGAGATTCAGCCCGATAAAGACAAGGTTGTCATTTTTTACCGTACCGTAAAAATCCAGCTCCAGCCCGTCGTCCAAAACGGCCCCCCAGCGCTGATCCAGCCCCTCCAGGTATACGCAGTCCCAGTCCGTATGCCCCGGCGGAAACAGGTCCGTATTCAACAGGCCGTCGATGGTATCCAGCTCCGGATATCCGTTGGAAAAGGAAATGGCATTGCAGACCACGCCCAGAAAGCTCTGGTTATGGGTCTTTCGATCCTCGGGAATGCCATCTGCGGCAATGACCACCCGGACCCCCGCTTCACTCAGCCGCAGGACCAGGGACTCGGCAGTCTGTCGGTCGTCATAGGTAAAGTCGGAAAGCAGGATCAGGGAATAGCGGGACAGCTCTTCAAAGGTATAATCATTGAGATTCGTGGATTCCGCCTCCTCCATGGCGGGGAAGCCCAGAGCCGTGGCGGCGGCCCCCGCCCCGATACCCAAAGCCGGATAATCCGTCACGGTTCCCCAATTTCCCGTGACATCCAAGTGATACAAGCGGTAGTTTTCGTTGAAGTCCACCAGGCAATATCCCACGGCGGCAGCGGCCTTGTCCAGCTGGGACACGCCGTCCTCCTCTTTCCACATGGAGGAACGCTGAACCAGCACCGTGTCGTTTCCAAGCTCCATGCAGCGATCAAAAAGATAGGAATACTGTCCGTTTTCCAACGCGCGGTTTAACTGAACAATATTGCCAGCCGTCGCGGCCGCCTCCCAGCCCGCGCCGAAGGTTGCCGGCACAGGGTCGTTCCAGGCGGAAACCAGCCATGCGCCAGTGGCCGAAAGTCTGCTCAAATCCATCAGCGCCATGCGCTGTTCCGTCAGCTTCTGGGCAGCAGAAATCAGCGTGAGCTCCTGGGCCATGTTCAGCCGGTCCTCTGCCAGCTCACCGCTTTGAGTGCCCCTTATCAGGCCAAGAGAAGGCACCGTGTCCAAGCACAAAAGCAGCAGCAGCAAGCAGACCAGAGGCCGACGCAGCGTATTCCAGCGCAGATAGCTGTACAAAATCATGCAGAGGGCGATGGAAATAAACCGCAGCATCCACAAATACCGGCTGCCCGGGAGAAGTTTCAGCACCGGGTACATCGAGGACGATGTGCATAAGCAAAGGAGCAGTCCTGCCCAAAAGCCAGGCATTTCCTCCCTCCGGCTTAGCAGAACGCCCAGTGCCGCCGTCAAAAACGCCGCCAATCCAAAATAAAAATTCCCGTTGTCACTGGCATAGCGCTCCAGGGGATTCAGGGATATCCAGAGGCTTTGGAAAAATCCCTCCATGACCTCGGCGTTGTCCAAAGAGGTTATGCCGCCCACCAAAGAGGGATACAGCCATACGCCCAGAATCAAAAATCCCACCACCATGGCCCCAACCAGCGGCAGCACAACTCCCCTGCGCCGGACAATGATCCGGTGGAGCAGGAGGTAAAGCAGCGCTCCGAGGGCCACCATACCACCATATCCCAGGTGGCACAGCGTAACCAGCGCAAAGCTGACCGCCGCGCCCAACAGCCTGGCCCGGCCGGGCCGCTCCAGGCAGGCATTGCAGAAATGAAAAAACAGGGGAAGAAAAATCATGCTGACGGACCGGGCCAGATTTCCCTCCAAAAACAGGGCGCAGAGGTTGTTCGGCATGAAAAACCACAGAGCACCCACGGCCGCTCCCAGCCAGGGACGTCCGGTCCGAAACCCGATGTACAGCCAGGGCAACGCACCCAAAAAGCAGATCATGCCCACAAAAACCAAATAGCCGTCCAGCGGATCGCCGCCCGCCAGCGCCTGGCAAAGGGCCATGAAGTAGGCGGGCAGCGGCGCCCAATAGCGCAGCAGCTGCACGCCGTTATACCACATGGGATTATAGGACGGCCACCAGTTTCCCTCCAGAATGGACCGGTAGACAAAATCTCCCCGGTAGACATGGTACATGGTATCCGAGCCGCTGGGATATACGCCGTTCCAGCATACCCACAGCACCACAAAAACGGAAATCGCAAGATAGCACACCGGGGCCAGCAGTGGCAAAACGCTCCCCCGTCTCATCCGATTCAAGAGGTAGGACCTCCCTCTCCTCCTAAAATGGTGTTCAGCACCGCATCAATGGCGTCCTCCAGGGCGTCTTTTTTCGGCGTCGACCCGCCGGCGGAGGACGGCATCTCCTGTTCCTCCTCCGGAATGTGGAGAATGTAGCTTCTGGTAGGCGTCTCACTGGCTTCCACCTGCGTCAGGATGCCACCGATCTCGTAGATAATCCTGTGAAATTCATTGGCAAAGTAATCCGTCAGATTTTCCAGCGTAGGCAAAATAGCATCGAAGGGCGGCATCTCGTTCATGACCTGGTTCTGGAAGGGAGCAATATAGTCGGAGATTCCCTTTTCAAAGGTGCTGAACTCCACAAAAGAGCTGCGCCCATAACGGATCGTCAGGGTAAATTCCCAGGTATGTGGATGAGTTTCCCCTTTGTGCCCATTGATGATGATATAGTGCTTGGCATTTAAATAGAATTTCAGTCGGTACTCCCGGTACAGTCTCACCGCCATGCTCTCACTCCCCCTTCCCTGCGCCGAAGGACGCCAAGTCCTTTGGCTGCTCCGTCGCGCTGGAGAGTAGCAAAAATTCCTCCAGGCTTACATCGTCATTCAGAAGAGACATGGCGCTGTCAAGCGCCTGTTCCAAATCACACTGGACAAACAGAAGCCCGAGCAAATGATCATCCAGGGTAAAGCGCAGCACCGTCCGGTCCAGGGATACGCTGGCCAGCTTCAAAACACCCCGGACCGCCTCCTCTCCGGAGCACCGCAGCAACGCTAGGGACAGCGGATACGCCTTTCGTGCCCGTAGCTTCGCAACAAAGGACGGCAGCGCCTCCTTTGTCCAGAGATTCTGTCTGGTATCATGCAAATCACGCTCGGAAAAAAGCTTATTCATCTTGTCCAGGCTTTGGTTCAGGGTATCCATGGCCTCTTTCTGCCGGTCGGCCTCCAACTGGAGCCGGCGAACCTTTCCCGCCAGCAGAGCAGTCGCCATGACAAATAAAAGCAAAGTGCCTGCCCCCAGAGCGTAGAGCTCCGTCTTTGCCCCCAGGAAGAGGTTATGATCCAGCAGCACGCTTCGGTTGGTCAAAAGGCACAGGCGGTACACGTCTCCCTGGTATTCAAAGGCCGCGCCGGAGGCCACATATTCCCGATCCTCAATGAGTATATTCCCATGACCAACATGGTCCAAGCGAAGGCTTTCCAAAAAGCTCCTGGCACTGTCCGAAACGTAGTATGTCGCCGTGGTAAAGCCCTTGTATTTGTTGGTCTCCAACACGTCCTTTACAAACAGCATGTCCTGCTCCCGGGAAAAGGTCCAGTATTTATTGGAGGACGCGTCCATGGCACTGAGAATACTTTCGATCTCCTTTTCTCCCCTCCGATCTCCCTCCAGGCGAATCTGGTCCAGCACCAGCTGGACATAGCTGTCCTGCTGCATGGCGCAGACCTCCACCAGTCCCGCTTCATATCGCTCCAGCTGAAACCAGGCCGCCGCTCCCGCGCACATGGATATCAGCAGCGCGCACAAGAGGGTAATCCCCACAATGGGATGCCCCTTTTTCCCCCGTCGGTCCTTCTTCATGGCTCGCTCACCCCGCTTTCGTTATTTTCCGCCCGTCCTTATGCTCCAGAGGCTGGCTGGGTCCCGGCACCCTCCGAAAAGTGCTCTACATAGTAATCCGAAGCCTTTCCAAGCTCCTTCTCCAGCCATTCTGCCCCCCGCCGCTCCAGCAGGGTATCTCGCTCCGAAAAGAGGTCCGTTCCCAGTCCAAGCCGGTCTCCTTCAATTTCAAAGCCCATCGCACTCAGAACAGTAGGCAGCATGTCCATTGCGGTAAAGCTCCGGGACTTCTCGTCTCGCACAGCGTTCTTTGCGGGATGAATGAAACAGTTGTACACCGTGCGGCTGTAGTAGGGAACGCCGTCCACCAAAAAGCCGTCCATCCGGGGATGGTCTCCGGTGATGACGATGGTGGTGTTTTCATAAAAGTCCTGCGTCTTGCACCAGTCCACAAATTCCGACACCAGCCTGTCGCTGCAGCTCACCACGTTGGCGGTTCCCACTGCATAGTCGTTCCCGCACCACTGGCACATAAAACCGGCGGTCGCGTGCAGGTCCACCGTCAGCAGAGTGAAATTAAAGGGCTTCCCCTCCGCCGCCAGCGCCGACACCTCATCTCTGGCGAAGTCGAACAGCACCTTGTCCTCCAGTCCCCAGTTCGTCCAGTAATCTGGGGGAACAAGACCCCGCTCTCTGGCGGTGTAGATGTCAAAAAACCGATAGTTCCCATGCTGCTGAAAATAATTCTTCCGCCCGGCAAAATCGCCGTCCGACCCGCACATGAACTCCTGCACGTAGCCCTTGTCCTCCAGCAGCTCGCCCAAGGTGACCACGCCGGGCAAAAAGTCCTCCGCCTGGGCAATGGCCGTATCTGATACCGAGGCTTTCGCAAAGGGAACGCCGGCGGTTGTGGACAGCAGCGCGCCCATGGTCCAGGTGCTGCCCACCGTGGCATGGAAGCCGCCCATGCCCTCTACATCTGCGAAGTTCAAGTGCTCTCCGGCCAGCCGGGTGAGGTTCGGCATGTAATTAACGCCCTCCTGCCAGCCGCCGTCCTCTCGGGAAGCATAGGTGGTTTCCAGGCTTTCCACGTAAATGTAAATCAGGTTTTGGGTGGGTCCCTCCGCCGTAATAGCGGTCTGTCCAGGGTCCACATATTCGTCCTCATAAAGGGAGCTTTTCGTTCCGGACAGCTGATAATAGTCCAAAAGGCCATAGGCCCCGTTCCCGTACAGCACGCCTCCCAGCAAAAGTAGTGAGCTACCGAAAACAGCGCAGGTGTGAAGCGCCTGATACGCGCCTTTTCCCCGTTTCTTCAACCGGCGGCCAATCGCCGCGTCCATCATGGCGGCAGCCACTAAGACCGCCGCGCAGCCCCCAAGGGGCAAAACCAGCCCCCGTAGCGCCTCGTTCATCATCCCTGCTCCGGTTCCCTGCAAGGGGCCCTGGAGCGTGTGGATAATTTCCGTGATTTCCACATGGAAGGTGCTTTTGGACCAATAGACCAGCAGTGCCAGTCCCATCCCCAAAAACGCCAGCGTCCCCACGCTGAAATACCAGAGCGCGCTATAGCCCTCCTTCTCCGCTCCAACAGGGTTTGGCGGCCGATTGGCTGCGCGGCGGACTCGGCGCAGCGGCTGGAGCAGGCGGGCGGCATCCGATTTGACTGCCGTGTTGAACGCGTTTCGCTCCTCGGTCAAGTCCATCTGCCGCCAGGCGCTGTCGGTTTGAATGCTGTTGATGATTCCGGCAACCCGGATAAAGAAAACGGCCAGGTTGAAAAAGGGAAGCAGCGGAATGCACCACCAGCGTTTCAGGTAAAAACGCCGCAGCTCCGTGTCCATCTTGAGAAAAATTGCCACCGAGATAAAATAAAAAACGCCCACCGCAATATACAGCGCAAAAATCATTCCCGTGGACCACAGAATCACCTTGGTGGAATAGTGCATGCACATCATGCAGATCAGCGCCAGATACCAGATCAGGCGGGGAAAGGCAAAGGTATGGTCATACAGCAGCGTTTTGACATTGACGTCCTTCAAGACTCGGCCCAAGCGGAAGTTCTTGCTTGCGAACATCCGGGCAACCTCCAGGCTTCCTCGCTGCCACCGCTGCCGCTGGGTATAGAGCTTATTGACGCTTTCGATGGGGTCAACAAAAAAGATGGCGTTCTCGCAAATTTCCACCCGCTCGTTTTGCAGCTCCCGCATTTGAAACGTAATGTGTGTGTCCTCGCACACGGTGTCAGTATTGTACATGCGGGACTTCAACAGAGAGGATTTTCGAAAGGCGGAAAAGGCGCCGGAGAGCGTGTACACCGCGTTCAGCTCCGAGGCATAGCTCCGCCCTGCCAAAAAGGCCTGGGCATATTCCAGGAACTCCAGATTCCGCAGCAGACGGGAGAACAGGCCCCGGTAAGCGCGAATCTTGTCCGGCCTGGTGAGAATTGCGCCGGTCATACAGTTCACATCCGGATGGGCCTCAAATTTGTTGACCATATTGGCAAGAGCCGTCCGCTCCAGCACACCGTCGCTGTCCAGATTGATGATATACTTTCCCTCGCTGTTGTACAGCGCCAGATTCATTGCCCTGGATTTGCCCTGCTCCGCGTCCATCCACTGCATCCGCAGCTCTGGGAACTGGGCCTGGCATTGGGCAAACACAGAAAAGCTCTCGTCCTGGCTCTGGTTGTTCACCAGAAAAATACGGATACTCTCGTTGGGATAAGTGCTGTTGTAGATGGATTCGATGCACGCAAACAGCGTCCCGGCGCTGTTATACACCGGGACAATTAAGGAAATCTCCGGATAGAGTCTGGGCTGTGGGGGTGCCATCATACCCCGGATTCGCCGCCTTAGCAGCATCATGACGCTGCCAAGGGAGGGCAGAATCTCCATCAGTACCGGAATGATGATCCAGGCACCCCAGAAAACAAAGGAGTTAAGAATCGCTTTTAGGAAGTTCATAGCTAAAATGCCCCACCTTCATTTGAACCACCTGGGGCTTTGTAAACACGTAGAAATAAAGCCACACACTGAAAAGATAAAATACAATCCGCCCCACAAACGTATGCATGACGTAGTAGGCGTCCATACCCAGAAGATGAACCGACAGGCAGATGATGGCAATACGCAGCGCGTTGCACACCATGATATAGGCAAACCCCATCAATCCCACCAGTACCTTCTCGCTGGTACGGTATACGTTAAAAAAAGCCAACAGGGAGAGAAACGCCATGATCTCTATGACACCGGAGCACTCAAAGTCCACCTGGAGCGTAATAGAGCTCTCCTCCACCGGGATATAGAGAATCCCATATTTGAAGTAAGCCGTAAAGGTTCCGCTCAGGCGGCCGATCACTCCGGCCATTGCGCAGACATAGCGGGCCAAAGGCCGGGTCAGCCAGGGACGCACACCCACCATCAGCAGGATAAACAGCCCCATGCTGCCCCAGAGGAACCGCCAGGCGTACAACTCCGCCCGGCGGAATACCCCCAGAACATACAGCCACAAGGCGGCTATGGCCAGCAAAAGGATTGGATTCACACCACCACGCCTCTTTTCCTGCGCCGGAAGAGCACACCGGCCGTCACGCCGCAGCAGAGCGTCACACCCAGAAGCGCCCCGGAGGATGCGCCGGCCGTCATAAGCCACTTTTCACCAAGCAGCAAAAACTGTGCCTCAACGGTGCGCAGGTCGTTCACCGAACAGCCCTGACGTTCTGCGATCGCCTCCAGGTTCAGATCAAACTCCATCTCATCGCAACGTCTATCCGGATCGATGGTTATTTTCATGGTACCGAATATTGGTTTTTCAGCATCGCCCATGAGCCGGTTGTCCGTGATATAAAACGTATGTATTCCGGGCTCCAGCGTTGTGCTGTCCTGAACAACCTGTCCGTCCGCCGTTAGCATGCGGGGATAAAAGCCCCCCTCCTCAAAATGGTGCTTGTAGGACTGATCACCGTTAAAGGCAATGGAAATGCCGGAGAGGAACGCGTTGCCCGGGAAATTTAGATGCGGCTGCATACTGGTCACTGCATGACCGTAAAGGGTGCTGCCCTCTACATACAGGGCTCCATGGCTGTCTGTTTTGGCATCTTGACTTCCGGTGGTGGCATACTGGATGACTTGGTGCGGATAGGACGCCCAGTCATCATAGAAGCCGTCGATCTCAATGCCGGAAAAGCTCCCTGTGTTTCCGCCGCCGCCCTGTAAGTTGGAGACATCGGAGATCACCGGCTCCTCCAGGTAAAATCCGAAAGACAAGCTCTTCTGGTAGGGGGGAAGCTCGCTGGCGGGAATTCGAATTTCCCACTGGGCATTTTCATGCCGGGCCTCTGCCCCCTCCACACCATAGACGGAAGCGTCTTTACTTACTAACTGAAACTTCATCTGATGGCCCAAATCCGTCGTAATGGCGTAGTTTCCGGTGCTGTTGGAGCCCGCCGCCCCCGCGTCTCCATCCTGCGTCTCCTTGATGTAGACATAGAGGTAATCCCCGTCAAAGATAAAAGCGGCGCTCTCCAGGTTGTTATGCACAGGGTTTGTATCATGGAATTCGTACTTTTTCACCGCGTCCCAATCGGAAAATTCGCCGTCTATGGTAATTCCCTTATAGACAGCATCCTCCTTTTCTTCCTCAGGCAGATCCACTCCATTCAGTACCGGCAGCCCCGCCACGATTTGAGGCGCTCCCTGCCATCCCAGCCGAAGGGTGCAGCCCTCTCCGGAAACGTAGGCAGCGGGAATCATCGCCTCCACATAGTAAGGGCCAGGGCTTTGGGCGCTGGCCGTATTTTTCACCGCCGCTTCCGACCCAGGAAATTTCTCGGACAGGTTTTCTATTGTTACTGTGTCATCCCACGCCTCTTCTCCCTGGCTGATAAAGATGGGAATATTCTGATATGGTCCATAGTAGAATGACCGAGCTTCCCCGGTGAAGCACAGATACAGGTTTCCGTCCAGGTCCCGCGCCGCTTTCCAGCTGTCAATGGTGGAATCGCCGTGGGACATCCCCGCAACCTCCGCCCAGTCGTCCAGGGAACCGTCCAGTGTAATCCTGCCTTCGGTATCCGCGACCAAGATGCTCATTGGCGCATCCTGCTCTATAATAGGCGGCAGCTCCCCATTCTCCAAGCCTTCTACCGGCGGAAGCTCCATTCCTTCGCCGCCCTCTGGCACTTCGGGTTCCGGTGCAGGCTCTGCGGGGACCTCAGGCTCTCCCTCACCCTCCGGCACTTCGGGCTCCGGCGCGGGCTCCACAGGGACCTCGGGCTCTTCCTCGCCCTCCGACGCATCGGGCTCCGGCACGGGCTCCACGGGGGTCTCAGGCTCTCCCTCACCCTCTGGCACTTCGGGCTCTGGCGCGGGCTCCACAGGAACTTCGGGCTCTTCGCCGCCCTCCGGCGTTTCAGGCTCTGGTGCGGGCTCCACGGGGCTTTCGGGCTCTCCGCTGTCCTCCGGCGTTTCGGGCTCCTGGAAATCCTCAACGTCTTTTTCTTCTGTCACATCCTCATAAAAATGATCTTCCATCTCATTGGAAGAGCCTTCTCCCTCAACTGCCAGTGCCGTCAGCGGAAGCAGCGCCACCAGAAACACCAGCGCCGCGCTGGCCGCAAGCACCTTCATCTGTCGATTTCTCATTCTGACCTTCCCCCTTGTATCTCTCTTCCACGTTCCGATCCCAACAAAGCGAGCCGCCGCTTTCCAAAAATCCGCTCACAAGTCCTACATCTAGCAACCCCCAGCCTAAGCTCAGTCAATCTGCGCCTCAGGCCAGAGACAGTTCCCGGACTCCAAGGTCTTTGGGGCCCGCAGGTGAAAGTCTGCATAACAGCAAAACCAGCATTTTTCTCCATACACCAATCCCTTTGTACGCGGCGCAAAAGCAGGGCAACACTGTTCCGGCCGTACGACGCCCCCGGGCCGTTCCATGCTCTGCAGCCGCACACATTCCGCGGTTTCCAACCTTATCCCTCCCTCGAGCCTGGTCCCAAGCACACGCTGTAGCATGCCTCCACAACATAATTTTCATTTTGTTGTAAAGGGATTGAACATCCCTCATTAGCTCAAAAAAGCACTGGAAATGGTCGGTTATTTGCAAATTTTAAGCGTCAAAAGAAAACGGAACCAGGTCGAAAAAAGCTCCGTCTCTTTTGACGCATATTAGGTGCTCATATTTGTAACAGCAGTTTGCTCCCCACAAAAAAGACTTGATAATTATGGAGCTGCTTGCTATAATAACTCTTATATAAATATGATTTCCATTGCACGATATGCTTACAACAAAATGAAAATTATGTTGTAAGCACCAGCCCCATACGTTCCATCTGTCTAGCATGAACCGAGCCGCTTTCGGCCGTATAAATGCGGGTGGTCGTTACGCTGGAATGGCCGAGGATGTCCGCTAGGCGGGACAAATCCTTTTCCATATCGTAGTATGTCTTGGCAAACAGGTGGCGCAGATTATGGGGAAATACCTTTCCCGGCTCCACCCCCGCACTCTGACAGAGGGCCTTCATATCCCTCCAGATATTGGAGCGGTCAACAGGCTTCCCTGTCCGTGTCACAAACACCGCTCCGGCGGTGATTTTTTGGTTCCGCTGGTAGTCTCCCAGCAGCCGCCGGAGCTTTTCCGGCAGAAACAGTGGGCGGCGTTTTCCTTTGCTGACAATTTCAGTCCGGCCTGTTTTCACCGCTTCCGCCGTGATAAACTTCAACTCGGACACCCGAATCCCTGTGGCGCAAATCGTTTGGAGAATGAGGGCCAGCTTCTCTCCCCCCTCCCGCTGGGCAGTCTGGACAAGCCGGGCGTATTCGCCCCGGGTCAGTTCCCGCTCCTCATCCCGGAACAGCGTTTTTTGCGCTTTCAGCAGCCGCACGGCAAACTCCCGGCGGTCCATATACGCCAAAAAGCCATTGACCGCCGTCAGCATGGAATTGACTGTGGAGGGGGAATACGAGCTCACCAGCTGTTCCTTCCACGCGATCAGAGCCGCCTTAGTAAGCGGCCTTCCGTCCAAAAAAGCCAGCATGGCATTCAGGTCATGAACATACTTTCTCACCGTATTTCCGGCTCGCTCCTGTTCCTGGAGGTATGCCTCATACTGCTTGATTTGGCGGGCGGTGACCATAAAGGCCGCTTCTCGATTTCGCATAACAATCATCTCCTTGTTGTTTCCGGCGAAATTTTGAACAAAAAGCGGGCCATTCAATCCTTCGCCTGGTTATTCAGACAAACCGTTCGCCTCTGCAAACGCTAAAAAACCGTCTCTTTAAGAGAGACGGTTCCGCGAAAGCCGCGTCCTCGGCAGCCCGATCTCCCAGGAGCGCCCGCCCTGCCGCCTTGGATACAGCCATAATAAATTATATACTGGCGGGTTTTCCTTGACAACCTCTTTTTCCAGGCGGAAAAAATCTGAAATCTCCCCATTGACAAACACAACAGATACGGTATAATAACTACGGTTCAAAAAGTGAAACGCCGTGAAAAAGCCAGCCCTGCGAGACGGTTCCTCAGCGAGAGGGGGAGAGTGCAAGCCCCTCGTCCACGCCGCAAGGCCGCCACTTTGGAGCGGTCCGCGAGGAGCGGAACGGTTCATCCCCGTTACCGGATGGCTTAAGATGTCCTCTGCCCAAGCAGGGGATAATTAGGGTGGTACCGCGAAGCAAGCCTTCGCCCCTATGCCGGGGCGGGGCATTTTTATTTTCCCACATCATTTCAATATTGGAGGAAGAAACACATGTCACACCCCCACCATGGCCTGAACGAGCTGCGGGAGATGTTCCTCAGCTATTTCGAGAGCAAGGGCCATCTCCGCCTGCCCAGCTTTTCCCTGATCCCCCCCGCCAACGACGCAAGCCTCCTGCTCATCAACAGCGGCATGGCCCCCATGAAAACCTGGTTCACCCGGGAGGAGGAGCCCCCCCGGAAGCGGGTCTGCACCTGCCAGAAGTGCATCCGCACCGGGGACATTGAAAACATCGGCAAAACCGACCGCCACGGCACCTACTTCGAGATGCTGGGCAACTTCTCCTTCGGCGACTACTTTAAAAAGGACGCCATCCCCTACTGCTGGGAGTTTTTGACCAAGGTTGTCGGCCTGGAGGCGGACCGGCTCTATCCCTCCATCTATCTGGACGATGACGAGGCCTTTGAAATCTGGAACAAGGACATCGGCATCCCCGCCGAGCGCATCTTCCGCTTCGGCAAGG
>CAIGRU010000784.1_pt1 | contig 19715 bp, 10 predicted proteins | sample 7351341 | NCBI WGS metagenome assembly CAIGRU01
ATGATATCCATATATCTCTCCGGTTTAATCCGGAAACCGGTCGTCCGGATACTTATCTGAATGGCGTGAAGGTTGAAAAGGAAATCCGTGGAATGGAAGTAGCCAGATGGGTTAGTCCGGTAGCGACTTTGGGTTTCGTTCGCCGTGCACTGGTCGCCATGCAGCAGGAAATGGGCAAGGAGAAGGGTATAATCATGGACGGAAGAGATATAGGTACGGTTGTATTCCCGGAGGCAGAGTTGAAAATTTATGTGACAGCCAGCCCGGAAGTACGTGCACAGCGCCGTCTGGATGAACTGAAAGCAAAAGGTGAGGCCGCTTCTTTCGAAGAAGTACTTGAAAACGTGAAGACGCGGGATCGTATCGATTCTACCCGTAAAGAAAGTCCGCTGCGCCAGGCCGATGATGCTGTGGTGCTGGATAATTCGCATATGACTATCGCTGAACAAAAAGCGTGGCTTCTTGTTCAATATAATAAAGCTGCGGTGGAATAAATAATCATGATTGAAGTCGAAATAGATAAAGGTTCCGGATTCTGTTTTGGAGTTGTTACAGCTATTGAAAGCGCTGAACGTGAACTGGACAACACAGATATCCTGTATTGCCTGGGTGACATTGTACATAACAGCCTGGAGGTAGAACGTCTTCAGGCACAGGGATTACGCACTATCGATCACCATGGATTTTCCAGGCTGAAAGGGAAAAAAGTCTTGCTTCGTGCACATGGAGAACCTCCTTCTACCTACGAGATTGCAAGGCAGAATGAGATAACGATCGTCGATGCAACGTGTCCGGTCGTGCTCCAGTTGCAACGGAAGATACATAAATGTTATCAAGAAACGCGTGAAAATAATACACAGCTGGTGATTTATGGTAAAAAAGGGCATGCCGAAGTAAACGGCCTTGTCGGCCAGACTGATGGTACGGCCATTGTGGTTGAAAAGATAGAAGACCTGGACCGTTTGGATTTCAGCCGTGATATTTGTCTTTTCTCCCAGACGACAAAGTCTTTGGACGGGTTCCGTAAGATCGTGGAAGAAATATATAAACGGAAAACGGAGGATGCCCGTTTTGAATACCACGATACGATTTGCCGTCAGGTGGCAAACCGCCTTCCGAATATAAAGGCCTTTGCTTCCAGCCATGACTGGGTTTATTTTGTAGCGGGAAAGAAAAGTTCGAACGGTAAGATGTTGCTGGAAGAATGCCGGAAAGCAAATCCGAATACTCTCTTTATTTCTGAGGTAAAAGAGATAACCGAACCGCTGCCTGCCGGTGTCTGCCGTGTAGGAGTCTGCGGCGCCACATCAACCCCTAAATGGCTGATGGAAGAGGTTGCCGTGCGTATTCGGGAGTTGAATGCAAGCCGGTGATAAAACGGTTAAGATTTCATGAAGTTTAAGAGAAAATGAAAGAATGTTGGTAAATAATTACTATTTTTGCCACGAATAATTTAAAATAAAGACGCTATGTCTACAATTAAATGTATTGGCATTTTAACGTCCGGAGGTGATGCTCCCGGAATGAACGCTGCCATCCGTGCAGTGACGCGTTCCGCTATCTATAACGGGATGAGAGTTAAAGGTATTTTCCGAGGATACAGAGGATTGATTACAGGTGAGATTGAAGAGTTCAAGACACAAAATGTAAGTAACATCATCCAGCGTGGTGGAACAATATTGAAGACAGCTCGTTGTTTGGAGTTCAAGACTCCCGAAGGCCGTAAGCAGGCATACGACAAGTTAATGGAAGAGGGAATCGACGCCCTGATCGCTATCGGTGGTGACGGAACGTTGACCGGTGCGCGCATCTTTGCACAGGAGTTCAATTATCCGATAGTCGGTGTTCCCGGTACGATCGATAATGACTTATATGGTACGGATGTAACGATCGGTTATGATACGGCATTGAACACGATCATGGAATGTGTGGATAAGATACGTGATACAGCCACTTCCCACGACCGTCTGTTCTTTATCGAAGTGATGGGACGTGATGCCGGTTTCCTGGCTTTGAACGGTGCGATTGCTTCAGGTGCCGAAGCGGCTATTATCCCGGAAATCTCCATGGAAAAAGACCAGTTGGCAGAAATGATCGAAAACGGTTTCCGTAAATCGAAGAACAGTAGTATCGTATTGGTTGCAGAAAGTGAAGTAACCGGCGGTGCCATGGGAGTTGCCGAACGTGTGAAAACTGAATATCCGCAATTTGATGTCCGTGTATCTATCCTCGGACACTTGCAGCGTGGAGGATCTCCGACTGCCCAGGACCGTATTCTGGCTCCCCGCATGGGAGTTGCAGCCGTTGATGCTTTGCTGGATGATCAGCGTAATGTCATGATGGGTATCCAGAATGACCAGATCGTATATGTTCCGTTCTCAAAAGCGATCAAAAATGACAAACCGATCAACCGTGATCTGCTGAATACACTGCGTGTGTCTTCTATCTGATCCGGCATTGAAAAAGAGAATATAAAAAGAAAGCCCGTTGAATCATTTGATCCGACGGGCTTTCTTTTTATATATCAATTAAGTTTATTTCTTTGACAGGTTTTCCAGAAACAGGTCCATCATTCTTTTGGCAGCAACGAATGAACTGATCTCATTTTTCAGCACCTGTTGTTCGGTGGAAGACAGCATGCTTTCCACAGCCGGATTGTGATAGAATGTTTCCCGTAATGTATCATTGATGCTTTCGTACATCCAATATTTGGCTTGTTCGTTCCGCTTATAGTCGAAATAACCGTTCTTTTTAGTAAATTCCATATATTCGCCGACCATATCCCAGATTTCCTTGATACCTAAATTATAATATCCGGAGTAAGTCAGCACCTTAGGAAACCATCCGGAATCAGCGGGTGGAAAAAGGTGCAAAGCATTCTTGAACTGGGCAGCAGCCAGCTTTGCCTTATCGATATTGTCGCCATCCGCCTTATTGATGATGATCCCGTCTGCCATTTCCATAATACCACGCTTGATGCCCTGCAACTCGTCACCTGTGCCGGCTAACTGGATGAGCAGGAAGAAGTCGACCATCGAGTGAACAGCCGTTTCACTCTGTCCGACACCTACCGTTTCAACGAACACGGTATTGAAGCCGGCAGCTTCGCACAAAACGATCGTTTCGCGTGTTTTGCGGGCAACACCTCCCAATGATCCTGCCGAGGGGGAAGGGCGGATAAACGCATTTTTCTCACGTGACAGGGCTTCCATACGGGTTTTGTCACCTAGAATACTACCTTTGGATCGTTCGCTGCTCGGATCGATAGCCAATACAGCCAGTTTGCGTCCTTCTTTGATCAGGTGCATGCCGAAAGCATCGATAGACGTACTTTTCCCGGCTCCGGGAACACCCGTAATACCGATACGGACTGATTTGCCTGCATGCGGAAGACATTTTTCAATGATTTCCTGGGCTATTTGCTGATGTTCATATTTCGCACTTTCAACCAGCGTGACAGCCTGGCTGAGGATGGTTATATTACCTTTCAGTATCCCTTCGACGAACTCGGAAGGGGTATATTCTCTGCGTAATTTTTTTTTGAGGTATGGGTTTACAGTCGGTACGTCGGCTACTCCCTTGTTTACCTTTAATCCTCTGTAAAGATCGTCGTTTTCGGGATGTTCCATGATGAATAATTATTTAATGTGCTAATGTGCCAATATGCCAATCGAAAAAGACATTGGCATATTGGCACATTGTTTTAATTGGCTTATTATTTCTCTGCTGTTACCTTTATCAGGCGAACAGGACCGTTCGGGTCGTTACAAACAATATTTACTAGTGCTTCCAGTTTCGTCTTGATCTCTCGCGGACGGACTGATATTTTAAATGTCGCCGTTGTTCCCGGTTTTACTTCTCTTTTTCCTCCTGAAATATCAACCCGTTCATCGTCGCAGGTAAAGCTGTGGATGATAAGCGGAGATTTCCCGGTGTTGGTTACTTCGACAGTACCGGTCACTTTTCCACCGATCAGAGGAATGAAACCTCCTTTTTCCGGTAATTTACCGAAGTCAAGTAATGTGCCGGACAACTGTGCAATCGGTGCCTGTGCCTTTTCCGCAGCCGAAAGTTTACCGAAGTTGTCGATGATATTGGCTGCGACGTGTACTCCGCCGGAAACTTCTTTCTGACCGATACTTTCGATCGTTAAAGGTATTTCTGTTGTAACCCGGCCTTTTCTTTTGGTTGCTTTGGCATCGAGAAGTAAAGTTATTTCACCGACTTCATCCGGTGCCAGTTGGGTTGGACGTACTTCGACAGTCAGGAAATGAGGCACTTTTCCCGGATGGATTGTCAGGGTCGTCTTTCCTTCATTCTTTACGCTGATCTTTTCACCCAGTGTTTCGTCGGGGCGGATACTGCTGTACAGTACCGTCTTGGTCTGCATCTTCAGGTCGCCTATCGAATACGGGTAAATTAGAACCGGTGTAAGCGGTTTCGGTGTCACATTCCCTTTGATTGCCAGTGTATAACTGCCTTTCTTACCATTGCTGAATATGGAAATAGTTTTATAAAAAGGGCCGGGACGACCTTTGGGGTTGTAAGTTACTTTTACATTGCCCGTTTTTCCCGGAGCGACCGGCTCTTTTGTCCATTCCGGTTGCGTACAACCGCAAGACGCTGTAACACGGGTGATGACGAGTGGGCCGTCTCCCGTATTCTTTATTTCAAAAGTATGACTGGCCAATCCGTCAGCTTCAGCGATTGTACCGAAGTTGTACGTCAGTTCGTCTGCACTTATCTGAGCTCCGTTCTGTGCTGCCATATGCACAGCAAAAAATAATATGCCGCAAAGGATAAAGCTCAGTCTTTTCATATTCAGCATTCTTTGTTTTTAGTTTTGCTTGTTGGAAATCAAATTACCTCTCCCCGTATCGTCAGGATAAAACTTCCGGTTTTTCCGTTGCTGTAAACTGAAATTGTTTTTGAGAACGGGCCGGGACGTCCTTTCGGATCGTATGTTATCTTGATGTTTCCGCTTGCTCCCGGAGCGATCGGTTCTTTTGTCCATTCTGGAGTCGTACATCCGCAGGAAGCGATGACGCGGGTAATCGCCAACGGCGCATCCCCTGTGTTTTTTACGACAAATGTCGCGGAAACTTTTCCGTCAGCTTCTTTTATCTGTCCAAAGTCATGAGAGGTTTCGTCTGCTGCGATAACAGCTTTTTTCTGAGCTGAGGCCATTCCTGTAGCAAGCAGGATTGCCATAAAAATAAAAATAATCTGTTTCATTTTACTTTTTATTTAGCTATTGTTTATTCTACAAAGATAGACAATTGAATTGAAAATTGAGAATCGAAAATTGAAAATTACCTTTGGACGGATATAAGAACATTCTGCTACTCTTCATATTCAATCCCTGATTTTCAATTTCCAATTTTTAATTTTCAATTAACCGTGAGATTATTCCCTTCCGTATGTGACACAAATTCAGGTGCGTACAGGCATTGGATGGTACTTAGTCCTCCGGCATATTCACCGGTGCGGGACACGTAAACCGGATATTCGATCACGAAAGTTCCTTCCGGCAGGCGGCTGAAGAAGAAGTTTTCGGAAACATCCGTAGGCGACTGGTAATAGGCGACTCCGTCTCTGAACTGTGTCCCTGATAGCTGGTTGGCAGGTTCGAAACAGCCGGCGCGCAGGTCTTTCAGGAATACGTAATCCATTTCGCGGTCTGTCCGGATAGTCAGGCGTACGATTACTTTGTCTCCGACGCGGAGTTTTCCGTTTTCTACCGGTACAATTTGTAAGCCGCTGCCGCTATTGTTTTCGATGAATAATTTCTTTTCAACATTGAGTACACCTTTCTGTTTTTCTACTTTGTCGATGTTTTCGAAATACTGTTCGTAAACGGCTCCCCAGGCAGGCGTATTTCCTTCCTTCCGAATGGAAATGGAATTACTACCGGAAGAAATTTCTTTTTCATCCAGTACCACCTTCAGATAACCGGTTGCTGTTTCACCTTCAGCTGTGCTGTATGTTTTGCCGCCCCATGTTACGGTGCAGGTATTATTTTCATTCAGCCAGTCGTTTCCGGTCAGGATTAATGCGTAGATGGCATTCAGCGTTGCAGGAACAGATTCCCAGTTCTGCGTACGTTTCTGATTCAACAGCCATTGTTTCATACGGTCGGTGTCTTTCTTGTCTTGCGATAAGGTATTGAACACTTTCATCAGCAGACAATGAGTGTCGATCGGCGAAGTGAAATAACTGTTACCTCTCCGGTTATTGGCCCAATACATTCCCTGTTCGGCGGTCGTGGTGGCTGTTTTGCGCAACCAGGCCAATATCGTATTGGCAACTTCTTTTTTGCCGTTGCGGTACATCAGCAGGGCGATTTCGCCTTTTCCGTAAAGGGATTGTTCGTTCCAGGTCTTTTCTGCCTGCGTTGTATAGAAACGGATTGCTTCGCGGGCATCACCCAGTTCCGGAATGTCGCGGTAAGCGCTGCGGACATAGAGAAATTCGAGTTGCAATGCGTTCGGAACGCTGCTCTGCCATTTCTTGTTGTTCTTTTGCAGGCTTTCATAATCGGACTGCATTTGTTTGTCCAGGTATTTGAGCGCTTTCATCTGCATTTCCTTTTCCTGCTGTCCGTATTGTACGGCACTCATTTCAACCAACTGTGACATACCTTTCAGGATAGACAGTGTTATTTCGCGGCTTGCCGGGAAACCTTTGAACCAGCTCCATCCGCCATCTTCGTTCTGTAGCTTTACTATTTGTTGCATGGCTACTTCGCGTTGTTGTGCTGCCCGGTTCATATCAAACAACAGGGATAAACGCTGCTTTTGTTCCGTTTCATTCTCGGCAGCCAGCACCCAGGGAGTTTCTTCCAGCAGGATATTCTTCAACTCCTGATTCTTCTGGAGATTTGAATAAAGGGTAGAAGCGGTTCCGCCCTGTGCCTTCCACTGGCTGATTACTTTCTGGATACGCGGATTGGCTGTTGCGATATAATTAGCCAGCGTATTGCTATAATAAGAGGCGAACCAGGAAATGACATTGTCATTTGTCGGTTGGGTAAGCGTAGGCAAAGCCTGTACGGCATACCAGATAGGATTGCCTGTCAGTTCCAATGTCATTCTGAACGGATTGCGGCTGTCCGTCCCATTCTTTCCTGACAACCGGATTTGTTTTTCTCCGTTCTCCATCAGGTAGAAAGGTGTGCTTTCCGTTACCAGTATTTGGTTGGAGAGAACCGGAATCAAATGTTGTTCACCGTCACTGCCGGATTCGGAATCTGCTACGATGCGGCAACCAATCAGATTGGTGGTCTCCGGTACGCGGAAGGTCCATGAAGCGGTGGTGATGCTGTCGGCAGACAAGGTAAACGGCTTTTGCGATTTTGTCAGGCAGATAACCGGTTGGTCGGTTGCCGGGTCGAACAATTCAAGGCTGACACGTCCGTTGATAGTCGCTTTTGAATTGTTGATAACCTGTGTGCTGACGGATACTTCGTCACCCTGGCGCATGAAGCGTGGCAGGTTCGGTAATACCATCAACGGTTTGCTGCTGATGACTTCTTTGGTCAGCATGCCGTATTTCATGTCTTCCGTATTGGCCAGTGCCTGGAACTTCCAGGTCGTATTGCTTTCCGGTAACGTGAACTGTACCATGACGTCTCCCTCCTCATTCGTCAGTAATGACGGATAGAAGAAGGCTGTTTCGTTGAAGTTTTCGCGTATCTGGACAACTTGCTGCTCTGACATTCCCTTTTCAGCCGGAGCTTCGTCTGCCAGAGAGAAGACGGTCATGCCTGATTCCTCTACTTCATCGTCTGCAACCATTTCTACATTTCCGGTAGCGGTTGCAGCGTCATTCGTTCTGTAACCGATAACCTGTGCTTCAGCAGCGGCCATAGGGGCTGCCGACTTCATCATGATACCTCCGGCATACATTCCCCGGTTTCTGAAATTCATGATTCCTTGCCAGTTCAAACGGTCATATTGATAATCCGGAACATTGACATTTTTCGACTCTTCTGATTTATAAGCTGTCTTATCATCCATGCCGATGCCTCTGTTGAAAGAGGGGGCAGATAAGTAGAAATATCTTCTCGGATTGAAATTCCAGCTGAAGTAACCGGACGGTAATATCTTATCTAACGACGCGTCGTACATGCTGGCCAGCATTTCTGCCATAACAGGCATGGAGTCTGCATCTAAAATCCTGAATTTCCATGTTTCCTTATTGCCGGGTAGCAGATGGTCACGGAAAGTAATCGGTTTGATTGCCAATGAGAGATTCGGTTGTTGGCGTTTAATATCAGTTCGTGATGTATATAATTTGCCGTCTTTTACAAAGGTAAATTGTGCCACGACTCCTTCCCCGTAGCTTTCCATGAATGGGATACGGAAGAGATGGTTCTCATTACTCAGTACGATGCGTTTGCGTGAAATACATTGATTGTCCTGGTAAAGTTCATATAAAATATGTGCGTCTTTGTCGGATGTGCCAAACAATATCTTCGCCTCTTCACCGGGAAGACACCAGACTTTTTCATCTAACATCCAGGTATGCATGAATACCGGCGGTCTTTTGTCGCGTAAACTATATAGGATGAAATCCTGCTTTGTAGTAACCGGGCGTCCTTGTGAATCATTTGCATCCAGCTTGATCTGATAACGGCCGGAAGCTAGTTTGGCGAATACATTTTTATCAATCGTTTTACCGGATGTAAAATTACCGGTTGCCACCTGTTCTTTTACTTCGTATTCAATGATTCCGTATTTGGACGGTTTTTCGGTGTCGCCCAATCTGTTTATCGTATAAGTTCCATTCACTGTTATTTTTTCACCGTTCAGTGTTTGTGCCGATACGGAAGCTTTTACAGAATCTTTGTCGAGTTGTCCGGAAAGGTCGGTATTCAGGACAATACTAGATGTCCCGACAGAGAATACGGAAGTCGCTTCCTGGGTTTCACCATTGCTGTCGGTTAATGTGGCTGTGACCAGATAACTTTGATAGGCAGGGAGATTGCTACTAGATTTTTCCGGACGGAAACTGAAAGAGAATGTCCCGTCGCTGTTCACAGTAACCTGTCCTTCTGCTACTTGTTCATTAGAAAAACTACTGATGTAGCTACGTAACCAGAAGGGACGTTTGTTGATACGGTAAGTAATCTCTCCGCTTTGCAGGGAGATACCGGAAAAAGTCTGTGCCTTTCCCTGGATTGTCACCAGGTCGCCGAACGTAATTTCACCTTTTACGGGAAGTAAATCAATGAAGAAAGTGGGACGTTTGTATTCCTCTACACGGACATTTACACTTTGATATTCGGTAGACAGCGTGAACATTCCTCCAAGGGTTTGCTGAGGCAAAGTGAATTCACCGTTGAAAGAACCGAATTTATTCGTCTTGAACTCTTTGGTGGCCACTTCTTTCCAGTTCGCATCCCTGAGAGTTACTTTGAACGTTTCGCCTTCGATGGCATGAGGCTTGTCGGTCGTATTTGTGTAAGCGATTCCTTTGAAATACATATTTTGTCCCGGGCGGTAAAGTCCGCGGTCTGTAAACAGGGCCAGTTCCGGACGTTTTGTCTGGCTGATTTCCCGTCGTCCGTTCGGATAAACGGCTGTCAGCATTGTTTGTGAATCTCCCGGACGGGCCACCCGATAGGCCATCATATCGCGTTTATGTGGAAAGACAGCGATGCCGTCTTTATCTGTTTTTACGGTTCCCTGTGGTTGCATCTCACGGCGTTTTCCCGAATAATAAGTTACTGAGGCATCAGTGATTGGTTTGCCACTTAAATAATCGGTCACCAATACTTCCGTATTTCCATTTTGCATACTGCGTGAAACGGCAGCCAGACGGCTTACCTCAAATAGATTGTTCGTTTTCAGATCCGTTCCGGGAGCGGTAATAACACATTCATACAATCCTGTCTGGTCCATCGGGATGACGAGGCTCGTATCCAGCTCGGTATAGGTATTCGGTACTTTTAATGAAAAAGTAACTTCTTTGACCAAGGTTCCCAAATTGTTTGCAGTATCCTGGGCATTATAATTAAGCGTCTGTTGCGGAGTTTTCAAACTCTTGTATATGCGGGCTGTGATTTGCCGGATATTTTGATATGTGAGTTTTAGAGTCAGTTTTTTTCCGGGATACACAGTATTGTCTGTGTTGACTTGCAGGAACGGGTTTTGCATATTGGCCAGCCTGTTTTTTATCAGGCCGATCCGTTCATAGTTCGGAAAACGGGCAATGGTTTCTTTGCAAAGTTCGTACTCGGCAGCTTTCAGAGAATCCATATTGGCTTCTGTTCCATATCCGTAAAATCCGTTATTCAGTTTAGCGGCAATAATTTCCACAGAATAGTCTTTATTACCGTAGATAGCTAACAGGCTATCCAGTGCGGATGTATAATTTTCTCTTGCCTGTTCGGAATAGCGGGTGGTATATTTGAATCTCAGATAGTCCAGGTTGGCAAGCATGGCTGCTTTTTTGTCCGGTTGCGTGTTCAGATAGGCAATAAGTTCTTCATATATCTCTGTGGAAGGAGCGATATCAAGAGCACGGAACGCTAGAAAGTCATATAATGTAGGGCGTAGGGCTGGCGTGTCTTTTCCAGTCTCCAGTATGGCTTTGAAATCGGATACCGGTGTTTCCTGCAATAGCTTCGCCGGTTGCAGGGATGCAGTCAATTCTTCCTTTATCTTATTCGTGAAAAGGTTTGAAGTCCATTCGCGGATATCTTCGGGAACGTATCCGGCCAGGTCGGTCCGCTGATTAATCTTCCAGCGGTTCATCGTATAATACTGATTGTACATTTCGGCAACCATCGAATGGAGTACGGCTGTAGAAGCCGGTTCTTTACATTCGGCCGCATAGTTTTCTACTTCCTTAATAAGTTTGGGGAAGTCATCGTCATTCACATCCAGTTGTTCTTTCATCCGGCTGATCAGCGCTTTGATGAGTTGCGGTGTATTTTTACCTTGAATAGCCTCGGTAATCATTTTGCTTTCATTTTTAGGTTGTGCCGCATTTGTATACATGATAACCGCTGAAATACAGCATAGTATCAGGGCGGAAACAATAATAGCTTTTATCTTCATATCTATATGGGTTTACATGTTAAACAACGTTCTTTGCTATATAGATACAAAGAAAGGGTAAAAAGATGTAAACTGTTTGTTAATAAGGTGTAATAATGAATTGGCGTGGTAAAAAGCAATGAGGTCCTCATAAACATTCACGAGGGCGTCAAAAATATTTATGAGGCCCTCGTGAACAGGAAACTATCTGTACTTTCTTTTATTTCTTGCGAACGTAAGTCAGGAATGTGTACGGATAAGCATGTTTTGCATCAGCTGGGAATTCCTGGCGTTCCACTTCTTCCCATAAATCCCAGTTTACGACCGGGAAGAAAGTATCGGCATCTTTAAACTCACCATGTACACGGGTGATGTACATTTTGTCTGCGATGCGTAAAGCCTGACGATACACCAATGCACCGCCGAGGATGAATATTTCATCTTCTTTTTCACAGATATCCAGTGCCGAACCCATTGATTCGCAGGCGAAGCAGTTTACAAAACCTGCTTCCGGCAAAGTGGTCAGGACTACATTCTTCCGATTTGGAAGCGGTCCTTTGGGCAGAGATTCGAACGTTTTACGTCCCATGATTACGGCGTGGCCGGTTGTCAAATCTTTAAAACGTCGCATATCGGCAGGCAGACGCCATAACAACTTGTTGTTTTTACCAATCGCATTGTTCTCTGCAATAGCGGCAATGATTGAAATAGTACTCATAAACTTATCGATTTATTAGTAATGTGTATACTCTCTCTTTAATTTTCAATTCTCAATTTTCAATTCCCTATACCGCCACTTCTCCTTTGATATGGGGATGCGGGTCATAACCGGTCAGGTTGAAATCTTCGTATTTGAAATCGAAGATGTTTTTTACGTCCGGATTTATTTCCATCCGGGGAAGAGGACGCGGTTCGCGGGTAAGCTGAAGCTTTACCTGTTCGAGGTGATTGCTATAGATATGAGCATCCCCCAGCGTATGAACGAAATCTCCGGCTATAAGTCCTGTCGCTTGTGCCATCATTTGTAATAATAATGCGTAAGAAGCAATATTGAAAGGTACGCCCAGAAATATATCCGCACTGCGCTGATACATCTGTAAACTCAGGCGTCCGTTCGCCACATAAAACTGGAAGAACGCATGACAAGGCGGGAGGTTCATATTATCCAGGTCACCCACATTCCAGGCACTGACAATGATCCGTCGGGAATCCGGATTATGTTTGATCGTTTCGACAGCTTCGCTGATCTGGTCGATAGAACCACCTTTATAGTCCGGCCACGAGCGCCACTGGAAACCGTAGATATGTCCCAGGTTCCCGTCGGGGTCTGTCCATTCATTCCAGATACGCACTCCATGTTCCTGCAAATATTTTGCATTGGTATCCCCTTGAAGGAACCAGAGTAATTCATAAATGATAGACTTCAGATGCAGCTTCTTCGTCGTAAGCAGAGGAAATCCCTCTTCCAGATTGAATCGCATTTGATGGCCGAAAATACTTTGTGTACCGGTACCTGTACGGTCTTCCTTCCTCACTCCCTCGGCTAATACGCGATTCAGCAATTCTAAATATTGTTTCATTTTTATCTCTATAGTAGCTTACAAAAGTACGAAAGTGATTTGTATAAAACAACAGGTAATTTTTTTTATGTTCTTTTCTCCTGGTTCTTTAGTAAGAAAATATAGCTCACATTTGATAATAAATGAACCATTCATAGCTCGTATGTTTGCCAACAGTTGTGCATAACAGTTGTGTCAGCGTGGTGAAATTGTCATCGAATGTTCTCTCATAGGTTACTGGCTATTATATTAAAAGCTACTATCAGCTAGTTTATTAGTAGTTAGTTAGTGTTACTGGCCTGTACGGAGGAATTGAATACGGTGTACAGGGTAACCAACTACGGTGTACAGGGTAGCGGGATGAGGTGTACACCCTAACCGACTAGGGTGTACAGGGTAACTTTACAGGGTAAGCACTTAAGAGACAATAGGTAAGGAGGTATGTAACAGTACCTCCTTTGTCTATTTATAAGAGATGAAAGAACTAATTTAAAAAGTCACATTGCCGGATGACAGGTAACGATAACTGATGCCGGCATTGCCGGAACGGAAAGAGATTCATTTTTAACCTCCATTGAGTGAGTCCATCATTCTGTAAACTGCCCTCCAATAAAGTTTTCAAACTTCACCTTTCAGATTTCAGGATAGATAACTGATTGAAAAATAGCGGATCCGCCTGAAGGATGCCTTACACAGGAAGTAGATTCCGATAAGTAGGTATCCGTTCGCCAACGAATAGTTATCCGTTGGCCGGCGGGAAGTTATCCGTCCCAAAAGCATAGATGTTCCGAATTATCAAGACTGCTTTTGGGATGACAAGTGTATATATTTGAAGACAAAAGTCTTCTATTTTGCCGGCAGCTATTTAACCTTGAATTCTCGTATACATTTTTTAGCAGTTTCCTCCCTTCAGCCGGACATATTGAAAAACATTCTATCCAGAACATCTGAAAGCTGAAGGTAATAGTCTGCAATTCATAAGGAGGGCGAATCGGATAACAAACAGACTTGTATTATAGACTCTTGTATTTGATTCCGGGAATAGTTGTTTTCCGATTATAGAAATCGTTGAACCTACTTTTCCCTTGATCTTTTGGTTACTGACAAATCTTGAACCAACCCGTATCTCTGTTAGCATGTTGAACTGATTTATTTGATGGGAGGTGACAAAATGATAATCGGGAGATGTAGTCATAGTGTGCATATTACATTTATATAAATGCAAATAATTTTTTATTATACTGCTTGGAGGTATGGATAATTTTGGATATATATTTATTAATATTAAAGTACAGGTACGTTAGTTTTATGTACTTACAGAACACTCCCGTTGAGTAAAAAAAGATGCTTTAACAAATAGGCTGAATCCTTTGTGTGGAATATGAATCAAGGGCGGAGGTCGAATTTCGAATGACTAAAAAAAACGTTCCTTTTTTTCTTGCAGCAAAAATACGCATTCCTTTTGAACCTGCAATTCTTTTCAGAACTTTTTTCACTTTTCTATCTGCTTTCTTATCAGTACGATACGAAAACAAGGACAAAATACCCACTTCCTGTTACAAAAGTAAAAGAATCTTAAACGCGTGGCGAGAAAAAAGGAACGTTTAAACTCGCCAAATCGGTAATCGATGAGTAAAAAAGATGCCTATATACAGGCATTTAACAGTTCCCCTGAAATGCTTTTTCTTGTGTCCTACGGGTTTAGGCGGTTGAAATGAGCTAAATGGACGAAAAATAGTCAATTTGAGTATAGATCATAATTTTATTAATTAAATGTTTTACGTATGAGAAAAAGTACTTTGGTAAAAGGCGGGTCGGCCGCTCTTTTATGTGCTATGGCTTTTTATGGCTTGTCTCCGATGCTGAATGCAGCAGATGCGGACTATGCTAATATAAAAGCGAAATGGTATGATGGTGTGAGCACCGAAGCTGCGTGGGATGACGAATCGACACTGGTTGGTGAAGGTTTGTATAATTTCAAGCCACTCGACAAGGTGAATGTACACAATCATTGGGAAGCTAATTCAACTTCTTATGGTAACTATGAGTCGTTGATCGATTTCACAAAGATGAATGCAGGTTTAATGAACGGTGCTTTCGTGACCTTCTTCAATCTGGATGACAGTGATACTCCAAACTATTTGAAGCCTTTTACCGGAAAGTATCTGGAAATGGCTTATTCGGATATTAAGAATCACGAAGAAATGAACACTGCCGAATATCTGAAATTTACAGATGATAAAGGCAATACGGGTTTGGGTATTTATCAGAATCAGACAGCCAGTTCACGTGTAGACTTCCTGTATAGCACTAAAGGCTTGACAGGCGTTGAAAGCGTTGAAATGGACGTTCGTGCTTTTGGTAATGTTGATTTGGTAAATCGTAAGATCGACTGGACATATGACGTATATGTTTATGATATGTCTGGTGAATATGTTGGTCAGATGGTTAGTGACCGTGCAATTTTCACGGCAAGCAATCATGAAGTAGCTACAGCGCATACACATCATATTAAAGCGCATGTTTCTGATGCTGATAATACAAATGCTAATTCCTGGCAACAAGGTTCTCTGGATAACAAGATCATTCTTGTTATGTTCAAGGGAGCTAAATCGGTTGCTGACGATGCAGTTTCTTCTACAGGCTCAAAGAACACAGAACCGTTGACAGTATTTACAAATGCTCGTTTGGCGTTCAATCGTCCTGATGTTGCTTTTGGTGCTGCAAATACGAAAGTGTTTGAAGCGGGTGCCGGACGTAATACAGCTTGTGCTGCTGACACGTTGGTTACAAATGTGGAGTTCTGGAACACATTGTATGAAAATAATAAGACTAACAATGAATATACGGCTACTTTCAGTGGTGTTGATCGTGATGGTCTTTATGCAGCAGACAGAGATCCGAAAGAAGAACTGGCATATTACGAATTGAATGTTGAATATCCATTTATTGCTGATGAAATGGAAATTTCTCAGGAAGGTGATTTGACAAAAGTTCAGGGTTGGATTTCTTTGGATCAGATGGTTGCTGACGGTAAGATCGGTAGAACAGGTACACCTGGTAAGGATAAGAAAGTTACTTATCTGATTCCTCGCGAATTCTTCGTTCAGACGGATGCTACAGAAGACCGCGATTGCAAATCAAGCGCTCGTTTCACTTACTACTTTGCTCCGCAAGAAGTAAAAGCATTTGACAAGGATAATTATATCTGGTCTACAATCACAGCTGAAGCTTCAGATACAGCTCGTTACGAACTTCAGGGTTCTTCTATTCCTGAATATAGCGAGTTGAACGATCTTCATTTCGACGAATATCTGGACTTTAAGACTGCTAAGGTTAGCTTCAAGAACTTACCTTACTTCAATTCGGTAATCGGTCGTACAGACAATTATACTTTATCGGAAGATCTGTTCGGTGGATTGACGTTGGAAAATCGTACCAAAGCTCCGAAGCATTCAACAGGCCGTTATGATGACGACGTGAATCTTAAGGGTTGGAAGATCGTCTTCATAAATGAAGAAGGTAAGAAGGATTCAACTTATTACGAAGGACGTTTCTTGCCTATGTCTCTTTACGGATATAGCTATACCGATTGGAAAACATGGTTGGAAGCAAATGGTTGCCCTGACTGTTGTATCGAAGACGGTCCTGAAGAAGTTGGTAACTATGCAGAAGTCGATGTAATTGATTGTGACGGTAATATCAACAAGAATATCATCAGTATCAATGCAATCTTCAAATATCACCGTGGTGATATAAACATCGGTGACGACGAGTCTAAATATGTAAATGAAACATATACAATCGCTCCGCGTCTGGTTTACGATGCTTCTGTTGCAAGATATAATGTAAATGAAGATGTACTGTCTGGTACGACTTATACTTACAGCGGTCAGGATCTGATCAACAAAGTAGGTGATGCAGTTTACTCAGGCCCGATCAAGATCTTCGGTAACAATACATTCGTATGGTTCCAGGATACCGACCAGTCTCTGTTAAGCCACGCTATGGGCGTAATGAGCTCTGAATTATTGAAATATTTTGAAAAGATCGACCGTAAGGACTTCTTCTTCGCTCCGTATGATGAGTGGGATGGTTACAAATATGAGTCAAGACCTCACACTGTGAAGGTATTTGCTACAGGTTTGAAACCTGATGTAGAAGGTGGTACAGTTGCTTCTATCAAGATCTTCAAAGAACAATTCTCTAAGACTGAAGGCATTGACGATGCAGTTTATCATACAAATGCATTCATGTTCTCTGCAGAAAGCCTTGATTTTGCAAAAGTATATGTGAAGAAAGGTTCTCAGGAAAAACCGATCGAAGAATATAATGGTGCCGTATTCGGTAAGTTTATCGGTATGAGCGTTGGCGATACTCTGGTTTACAAGGTTGACCTGGATGACGACTATGCAGTACAGTATGTAGAAGAAACAGGTCTTGACATGACTGTTAAGTATGTACCTTACAATGACGTGAACCTGGTTCCGATCGTTGCTGAAAGCTGGAACTCTTGTTTCGAAGGTACTCCTAATATCTTCCACCATGTAGCTCAGTTCGGTGCAACTACAGCTAACAATAAGGGATGGAACGAATTCTATACATTCGGTACTACCGACAGAGGTTTGGTAACCACAATGAATGCAGATAAAGTGATCGGTTCTTATACCAGCTTCTATTCATTCCTGACTCAGCAGTTCGGTTCTTGCAACACTTGTGGTGGCGGTAGTCTGCCAACTTTGAATTCTTCCAGCAGTTCAAGTGAAAACTGGGTTCCTGCTCCTAACTTCATCTATAACGAAATGTTCCGTAAGGATTACAAGACCCGTTATGTAAATACTTGCTATCCGGTACGCGACGGTCAGTTCATCATCGCAGGTTTGAACATCGTTGATCCGGTTGACATGGAGGTATTCTCTAACAAGAAAGGCGCATTCGAATATGAAGTAACAGTTCTGGGCGACATGAACGGTGAGGCTTATGGTAGAGTAGATACAGTAGGTACTATGGTTCAGATTTCTCCGAACAAATACGGTGAAGTATTGGCTCTCGTTTCTGCTAAGTTCGATCCGAAAGATCGTAACGGTATTGAAATGACTATCGATACGATTACCAGTGGTTCTGAAAAGGGCATGTGGGCTCGTTACTATGCGAAAGACTCTATCCGTCTGGCTCCGCAACAGCATGGTGCCGACGTAGAAAAGTATAACCGCGTATACTTCTTCGACCTGGATGATTACAAACATAATCTGACAGTTAACGACCAAAGATGGGCTGATCTGGGTGTTTGGGCTCCTTACGGAATCAATGTAAACGATACGCTGACAGCTGGTATCAAGGGTGACGTGAAAGTTCCTGAAGTATGGTTCAGTTCTGACGCTGCCGGTAAGAATAAGATTGATGCCTTCCAGTTCGGTGTTGTAAATGGTGGTGCTTCTAAAGATTCTGTATTCTATATCCAGGGTCGTGACCTGCCTCATTACGGTACTACTGTAAGTGGTGAAGAATCTAAGATAGAACAGGAAATCAACTTGTTGAGTGCTTCTGACTTGTTCACATTCGGAACAAACAAAGCAAAAGAAGTGAAACTGTTCATCCGTGAGAAATCTATGGAACTGGCTGCAACAGCAGAAGAAAATCCTTATACATTCAAGGGTGGTGAAAACGACCTGGTGAACGATGTTCTTCGTGGCGACGTAGCTGCTAAGATCGATGTTCGTGCAACTCCGAATGTAGAAGATCTTTGCGATGTAGAAAACGCATTGTCTCTGTCGGCTGTATGTGATGTACAGAAGGATTTGCCGCTGGCATTCACTGCCGGTCTTGAAATGCCGTATATTAAAGATATGGAACCAGGTGATGTAGGTGGTAGCGATGCTCGTATCAAGTGGACAGCCACTCCGGGTGCTCAGTACTATCAGGTTGCTGTAGGTCGCTTCACTCCGAAGTACACTTCTGAAGATGTATTTATGTCTGAAGTACGTGCTGACGATGCAAGCAAGACTATCTGGGTTGAATTGTTCAACGCAACAGGTGATGTTATCCACCGTGATAACAAAGTTAACTACTGGTTGGAAGTAACTAAAGAATATACAGATGCAGCAGGTAAACCGCAGAAAGAAGTAACTAAGGTAAGTGTAGACAACTTCGAATTGCAGGGTAATACGCAGCCGATCGACAGAAACTGGGGTTATGCTCCGATTGCCCACCAGATGGACAACATGGAACTGACTACAGACATCACGAAACCGGTTAAATATACGATCCGCCTGATGGAAGGATTCCAGACAGATGCACATCAGATCGATATCTATCTGTTCGATACTCCTGCAACATGGATGGTTAGAAAACCTGTTCCGGGTATGCCTATCAACGGTGGCGAGTTCAATACAGGTGACTGGAGAACAGAAGTAGGTTCATTGCCTACAGCATATTACGAATGGCAGGATGATATCAACTTCGACGGTGAAGAATCGTTCAAGGTTTCTGCAACATCCACTTCAATAGCTGTTCATAACCTGATCCCGCAAACTGCTTACACGGCACGTGTACGTGCATTCAACGAATGTGTAGGTGGTGAAGAAATGATTCCGTCGGAAGATTATTATGACTTCGCTACATCTAAGACTGCTACCTCTACAGGTGACATCTACTTCGATGAAGCTGACGAACATGATCCGGTATCCAACGAATCTATCAATACAACTGACGTAACAGTTCTGGGTGGCCAGGGTAAGGTAACGATCCTGAATGCTGCTAACAAGAATGTTGTCATCAGCAACGTATTGGGTCAGACAATTGCTAACACGACAATCAATTCCGACAATGTTACATTCAATGCTCCGGCAGGAATCGTAGTTGTAGTAGTTGATGGAACAACAGTGAAGGCTGTCGTTAAGTAAGACAATGAATAACTATTGATATAAAGAAGTTTATAATCAATAATTTAAAATAGATAACCGCGCGGCGGCAGTAGAGGCGTTGCTTGCAATGCCTCTATCTGGCACCAACTAATCCGTGAGGACGAAAAAGCGGGTATTAATACTAAAGTAATGAAATATAAATTCTTCCGCCCTAGCTCTGTGAAGAATGAAAGCGGATATAAACCCTG
>CAIGRU010000788.1_pt1 | contig 19692 bp, 10 predicted proteins | sample 7351341 | NCBI WGS metagenome assembly CAIGRU01
ATAAATAGACACGTGCCATCAATGATTCGGCAGCCCATTTCGTTGCATGTCCCAACTGGCTGTCTTTTACTTCATATTTTTTATCCGGCAACGTCTGAATGGCATATTTCAAATCATCCGCCATCTGAGCATATAACTCCCTGGCTTCGGCCCGCGGATTATTCACAGCTTCTGTCGTCAGAACCAAAGGTACCGTTCCAAACATACGGCATAATTCAAAATAGAAGTAAGCGCGCAGAAACCGGGCTTCAGCCGCTATCTGATCTTTCAACTCCGGTTTTTCCCATGTCTTTACCACATCGAGAGTTTCCAGCAGCATATTGGAACGGAAAATCCCCTGATACATTTTTTTCCAGAAATCCGGAAACATATCGTCATTTATCTTTTTAAGCTGATCCATTGCAGCCCAGCTTCTATCTACGGCAGCTCCACCTCCCAGACGGTCATCCGAAAGCAATTCGGATACCAGGAAAGTGCATTGGTTTACATTCACTGATGGTAATATGGAATACACTCCGGTTAACGCATCCAATGCATCCTGCGATGTTTCCGGAAAACTCGACGTGTCCTTTTTCACCAGATTTTCTGAATCCAGAAAACCGTCGCAACCTGTAAACAGGAATACGAGTAATGAAAGAAATGCTATCTTTTTCATATTTAAATCGATTAGAATTTTAAATTAACACCTATCATATATGTTCTCGGACTTGGATAAAAGCCGACATCGATACCGGACACCCAACTCTTATCAGCACCATATCCGATTTCCGGATCCATTCCTGAATATTTGGTAAAGGTTGCCAGATTCTGAGCTGTCACATACAACCGGGCCTGACCTAACGGCATACGGGGGAATAGTTTCTTAAAGTCATATCCTAAAGTCACATTCTGGATACGGAAATAATCCCCATCTTCAATGAATATATCCGATATGTACAGCCAGTTTACATTCGTTCCGGATGCAACACGAGGCAAGCGGTTGGAAGTGCCTTCACCATGCCAACGGCCCAAAATGTCTGTTGTATAGTTTTCTTTCGGCTGGTCTGTAAACGACCGGTACGACTTGGCGATCTGGTTACCGAATACAGCATTTGTCGTTATCCCCAGGTCAAATCCTTTATATCCGAAGTTCAGTGTCAATCCCATTGTAACATCCGGATGCGGGTTACCGATCATACATTTATCTTTATCATCAATCACACCGTCCTTGTTCGTATCTGCAAAAATCAAGTCACCGGGGGCTGTACCTGACAGCTTTGCTCCGGTATATTCTGCAATCTGCTTTTCACTCTGGAAAACACCCAACGTTTTATACCCATAGAAATAACCGATCGGGTATCCTTCCTGTGCCCGGTACATTTCCGTTGTACCTTCACTCAGAATATTCGGACTTCCGTGAATAATTCCTTCGGAGTTGGCAATACGGGTTACTTCATTCTTATTATGCGACAAATTCAGGTTTACCCCGTAAGTAAAATCTCCAACATGGTCATCCCAGTTCAAAGCCAGTTCAATACCTTTATTCCGAACATCACCGCCATTGATATAAGGAGCGTTCGTACCGTAGGAATCCAGAATAGGAGCCTGTACCAACCAATCTTTGGTTGTCTTTATATAATAGTCGAATGAAAGTCCCAGACGGCTACCCAGGAAACGGGCATCCAGACCTAAATCCAGCTGTTCGGAAGTTTCCCACGTTACATCCTTATTAGGTAAAATATCGGGATAAGCCCCGGAAGAAATAGTTTGCTTGTCCGGTCCGAAGAAATAATTGGACTTCAGGGACGAGATCGTTGCCAGATACTGGAACGGATCGATATCCTGATTACCGTTTTGTCCCCAGCTGGCACGGATTTTAAGGAAATCGAGATAATTTCTCGTCGGCTCCATAAATGCTTCGTTACTCATCACCCAACCGGCAGAAACTGAAGGGAAATAACCCCAGCGATTTCCTTTAGCAAAATTCGATGAACCATCGGCACGCATGACCAGGGTCAACAAATAAGTTTCCTTATAATCATAATTGATACGGCCGAAGAAAGAAGCGATCCCTCTTTTCTGTAAGATCCCGTTCTTCATATAAGGAGAACCACCGACTGTTGTTTTATCGGCATAGATAACAGTTGTATTATCCAGATAGGCATGATCGAAGTCATCGAAAATCGAGTTGACATTGCTGGCCGATAAATTGTCACCTAAACCACTCCGTTCCATAGACTGACCGATCAAGGCGCTGAAATTATGATTATTATTGATTTTGAAATCATAACTTACCGTATTTTCCCAAAGCCATCCGGAATTGATAAATATACACCTCATTCTCTTTATTATACACATTCGAAGCCAACTCATAAACCGGTTTAAAACTGCGATAGGAATTAGCTTCCATTGTCAAACCGAAGCTGCTCCTGATCTTCAGGTTTTTGATCGGCTGTAAAGTCACATAGGCATTCGCTTTAATGTTATGTTTCTTTGTCAGGTTCTGACCATGTGCATAATCCATCAGGGCAACCGGGTTTTCACCAGTAGGATCCCAATCCAGTGCATAATGATAATTCCCGTCTTCGTCATACATAGGAAGGAACGGATTGGCCTTCAACGCACCGTTGATATCATTCTGATACTGGTTGCCGATAGAGATTCCCGATTTTTCAGTATAAGAATATGTCAGGTTCTCTCCAAACTTAATGATATCAAAGTCCTTATTTTTTAATAAGGTATGCTCGGTATTCAGACGAAATGTATAACGATCATACTTGGGTTGTACAGGTTTACCCAGAATACCTTCCTGCGAAGTATAGGAAATACCGATAGAATAAACGGACTGTTCGCTTCCTCCCGTAATATTCAGAGCATGATTCTGAACCGGGGCATTCTCGTTCCTCATTTCATCCAACCAGTTCGTTCCTTTGTTCGTTCCATTGGCATAACTTTCCCAGTTGGGTACCATCGAACTAAAATCATAAGCAGGCAGGCCATCCATTAAACGACCTTCATTCTGTATCATCGCATATTCCTATGCATTCAGTGTCGGAACCATTTTATATACATTCTGCACACCAAAATATCCGTCATAAGATATGGTTGCTTTTCCGGCACGCCCCTGTTTTGTCGTCACCAATACAACACCATTCGCAGCACGTGATCCGTAGATAGCAGCTGATGCCGCATCTTTCAGCACATCAATAGATTCGATATCGGCAGGATTCAGATTATTGATATCCGCACCGGTAACCCCGTCTATAATGTATAAAGGTCCCGAAGAACCGGTTGTACCCAAACCACGTATCGTCACATTGAAACCTTCGCCCGGCATACCGGATGATTGGGTAATGTTCACCCCAGGAGTCTGACTTTGCAAAGCTCCCAAAGCGCTCACCGTGTTCAGCTTCTGAATATCGTCTCCCTTCACCTGTACAGTCGCACCTGTTACCAGTTTTTTCTTCTGAATGCCATAGCCCACCACAACAACTTCATCCAAAGCCTGCGAATCTTCTTTTAAAGTAACCTGATAGATTGCAATGTTTGGCTTGACGGTCAATAACTGTTCCTGATAACCGATATACGTAATTTGTAAAACACTTCCGTCCGGAACAGTCAAGGTAAATCGTCCGTCCAGGTCCGTAACAGCACCGTTTGTAGTCCCTTTCTGAACAACGTTTACACCTATCAGAGGTTCATTACCGACCTCCGATACAACAATTCCGGAAATAGTCCTTCCCGTTTGAGCTTCTGCCAGCAGGTTTCCTAAAAGCAGGAAAACGGAAATGAAAACCAGATAAAAACTTCTATTTTTCTTTTCCATAAAAGAATTGATTTAATTGATTAATCACTATTTTTTTAATGTAATTCCCCTGGCGGGAACAATATGTTCTCGCTTATATAAATTTTAACATGAGACTTTTTGATAACTGGAACTTAAAGCCGTCTCAATAATTTAGCAGCTATTTCATTATTCATGACAATAGATTCATCCAACACAGCCGACCTGATTATTGCGGTCAATTCCTGATGCCATTTTACATCTCTCCACATACCGGCAAACTGCGGTCCGCAAAAATTACTTGTAGCTATTCCTGCCCACATCCCCGTTTGAGCAGCCGCTACTGTTCCTAAAGCACAAAGTTCTTTCACCCAATCCCAATTCAGCAAAGGCCAGTCTTTATAATCTACAATCCCCCAGCATTCTGTAGTAATAAGAGGCCGTCCTGTCTTTCTTGCGATTTTCCCTGTCAGTTCTATTTTATCGGTCAGTAACTTCTGCCAGTACAATGGTTTCTCCCGGTAAAGCTTTTCAGCAGATCTCACCACTTTCTTATAGGCTTCGGGAGAAAACTGTCCATCCTTATAATCCACGACCTTATAAAACTCGCTGTTATTCTGATGAACCATCCATATATGATGCTCATACAAATCCAGGAAAGAAGTGTCTATTTCCTCATATTTCTGAACATCCCCATAATCAAAGGAAAAGAGGAAAGGCATATCCGGATATTCTTTCCTCATCCGATTCAAAGCATGTTTCATCCACTGAAGCGACTCTTCCTTATACCATTGTCCCCATACAACATGCGGATATTGGGATGAAAAGAAAGGAGCCCACAAATTTCCCGGCCATTCATTACACAAATCCACAAATAATACAGTATCCAACAGCCCGTCTGCTTCTATCGATTTAAGAGTTGATATCCAGCAATCAGCCATCTTGTCCGGGGTTGTTATCTTCATCCTGGTATCATCTACGTCCTGACGATACCAGGAAGAAAGTCCTACCTTGATATCGCGTTCCCGACATTTTGTAAGAAACTCATTCAAAGCAGGCTGGACCTGTACTTCATTTAAATCCGGACTTCCCCAAACCTGCTGGTTCCAGACTTCATTCAACATCCATTTCCCGGTCGGATTCTCTGCGACCAGATGCGGATAAGCATCAATACGTATCGCATTATAACCACGTTCGAGCAATTCATCCAACACCTTATCCCAGTCTTCGTAACCGGCTCCCGGCCAACGACGTTCCAACCAGGAAAAGTCCCACATGGTAATTGCACGGGGCGATACCTTTCTCTTACTCATTCCCGGAACTTCCGCATTAAAAGAAGAAGTTCCAAACAGATCAAAAGAGGCAAGGCTACCCAAAGTTGCCATAGTAGTTTGTTTTATAAAATTCCTTCTGTCCATATTCATTACTTAAACGGGATAATTTGCATTTACACTATAAAACTCTTTATTCAAAATGCTTGTGTATCCATAGGCTTTCTATTATTAGAATTATAACTGTTAACTATATTTCGGATTTCTATATGGCAAAGATATAGTCAGTTAAGCCTACTTCTTTTCTTTATTTTTGCGCATAATGCTGGTATTTTACCATAATTTTGAAATCAGATAACTTTCCGGTTTTTTACTCCGAACTTTTTCTGATATTCTGATGGTGACATCTGTGTGGAGCGTTTAAACTGCTCAATAAAGTTTGACAAATTATTAAAACCAGCCTCCATACTTAACGTCGAAATCTTCATACGTCCTTCTATCAATAGCTTTTTAGCATGACCGATACGTATATCATTCAAGTACTGTACAAATGTCTTTTTGGTACGTCCCCTGAAATAACGGCAGAAAGCATTAGGCGTCAAACCGACCAGTGAAGCGACTTCTTCCAGTTTTATCGGCTTTGTAAAATTCTTCATCATATACTGGTATACTTTATCGAATCTTTCAAAATCCGAAGAATTGACAGATTCCGTGAATCCTACACTTGCCAGCAACTCATATTCGTCTGTCGTCGCCATCATTTCCAGCAACGAGATAAAGTTGGTAATACGGGCAGCCCCGGTATCATTCACCGAACGTTGGATGAAAGAACCGATCGTATCCCTGGATTTTCCCATAAACTTAATGCCGCGTCTGGAACGTTCTATCAACTGACGAATATTGTTCATTTCCGGTAGGCGGATCAGATTTTCTTCAAAAATATCTTTTAGAAAGAACAAACAAAGGCAAGACGCCTTCAGTCCGGCACCTTGTTTAAAGAATTCATCATCATTCCGCCATTCATGGGGTAACTTCGGTCCTACCATACAAACATCACCTTCCTGGTATCTGTCAATATGGTCCCCGACAAAGCGTGTTCCGGTACCTTCCAATATATACATAATTTCTATTTCGGGATGATAATGCCACGGAACAATAAAATGTGGCAAATCTTCTTTATAGAAGTTTATATAGCTATTGCTCGTAAATGGTAATTCCTGATAAAGTGGTATCATAATGTTTTATTTAATAAAGAAGATGGTTAGCTAATACATACTTATGCCTCTTGCACAAATATACAATCGAGCTTATATCAATATTTATTTGATATTCGCAGGAAATTATGGTATTTTACCATTAACATAAAATGGGATGTTAATATAACATAACCTTCAATATCTCTCCTCCTTTTCCATTGAAGTATTAAAGTATGGTTCAAAGAAAAATAAAAAAAGGATACGAACCAAAGGTATTTCTTCGGTTAACATATCCTTTTTTCTATGATATTTAATCTTTATTGATTCAGTACATGTATCGTATGACAAGCCACCAACGCAGCTGTCTCTGTGCGAAGTCGGCTATCTCCTAATGAAATAGGTTCAAAACCCTGCTGTAAAGCTAGTTCTATCTCTTCCGGGCTAAAGTCTCCTTCCGGGCCGATCAGCACTAAAGCGTTTTCACCCGGACGATACGTTTGTTTTAATAATGTTTTATCTCCATCCTCACAATGAGCGATAAACTTACGACCGTCAAAAGGTTGGCTGACAAATGATTTGAAATCAGTCATTCCTTCCAGTTGGGGTAATGTTGCCTTTTGTGACTGCTTCATGGCACTGACCAGGATCTTTTCCAGACGGGCAGGTTTTATCTCCCGGCGTTCTGAGAAACGACAATTCAGGCAGGTAATGGCATCAATACCGATCTCGGTCGCTTTCTCTGCAAACCATTCCATCCGATCCATATTTTTTGTGGGAGCAACTGCGATATGAAGGTGGAAGTTCCATAAAGCCGATTGCTGCCAACTCTCCAGAATGGACACTTCGCAATGTTTATGATGGGCACGACTGATAGCCGCCTTATAAAAAGTTCCTTTACCATCAGTCAGCAAAATTTCATCGCCTTCGGTCAGACGAAGTACACGAATACAGTGACCTGCCTCCTCTTCCGGCAGTTCCGGATTCACTGCAATATCCGGCGTATAAAATATCTGCACGTCTCTTCAATTTATAATTTTCAATTACCCGAGTATCATCCCTATAATCGTGGCTGACAACACAGATACCAAAGCACCGGCAATCATGGCCGGAAAACCAAAACGGGTTATCATTTCCTTCTTCTCCGGAGCCAGTACTCCCATTCCGCCTAACAGAATCCCGATAGACGAAATATTAGCAAAACCACATAATATATAGGTAGACATTAAAATCGACTTTTGATACATAAACATCCCGACATCTTTCCACTCCTGCAACTGGAAATAAGCCACAAATTCATTCAGGATCGTTTTCTGTCCCAGCAAAGAACCGACAAGCATAATATCCGGTGACGGAATACCGATCAGCCACATAAAAGGAGCCAGAATAACTCCGAGAATAAACTGGAACGTCAATCCCTGCGCTTTACCGTCAGTCACCGAAACGATCCATTCATTCAAACCGGTATAACGCCCCAGCAATCCTTCCAGAAGATAATTCGCCAAAGCGACCAGCGCAATGAAAACCAAAAGCATTGCAGCTATATTGACCATCAGGCGGATACCGGTAGATGTTCCGGCAGCCAAGGCATCCAAAGCCGTCGGATGGGAACTTCCTTTTTCCAGAGCGGCAGCCTGATCAACGGCAACTTCCGTCTGCGGACAAAGCATCTTTGCCAAAACGATCGAGCCGGGTGCAGCCATCAACGACGCCGAAATCAGATGCTTGGCAAACAACACCCTGGCTACAGGGTCACCCCCCGATAACATACCAATATAAGTTGCCATAACCGTTCCGGCGATAGTCCCCATTCCGGACACCATAACCAGAAAGATCTCCGACTTATTCATCGCCGGCAAGTAATTCTTAATAAGCACGGGAGATTCAGTCATTCCCATAAATATATTTCCGGAGGTAACTAATCCTTCCGCGCCCGATATATTCATAAACTTTCGTAGCAACCAGGAAAAAGCTCCCACAACACGCTGGATAATTCCCCAGTAATAAAAGAGGGAAACCAATGCTGAAAAGAAAATGACAACCGGTAATGAATGGATCAGAAATATAAACCCATTACTTTTGGTTGCGTACGGTCCTAATAAAAAGCCAACTCCCGCCTGGGTGAAGTCCATCAGTTTAATGAACGCCTTCCCCATCCATTCCAAAGCTGTTCCCACGAACGGTATATAAAGAACTGCCAGGGCAAATATGACCTGCATAATCAATCCACCTCCTATCAACTTCCAGTCAATACGTTTCCGGTCATAACTCAAGGCATATGCCACAGCCAGAACTGTCACGATCCCTAGTATTCCACGTAAAAGGGATTCCAGACTAATCCCGCTCTGTTGATCTATCATTTGGCACTTCCCTCCTCTTCTTCACGACGGCGAATCTCGTCTTTGTACATCTTTGCATATTCATAGTTCTCATCAGCTACAGCTTCTTCCATCCGTTCGCTCAATTCTTCTTCATCCAGAAGAGAAAGCCATTTCTTCAATTCCGCCTCATCTTCTATATCTTCCGGTTCTTTGTCCAGCAAAGCATAATCGTTGTCATCCATTTCATCCGGCATCGAGGATTCTTCCAGCACGACTCCGCATTCTGAAACGATATGTTCTGTCGTATAGATGTCGCATTTCACCCGAAGAGCAATTGCAATGGCATCCGATGTCCGTGAATCGAGGCGTACCTGAGTTATGCCATCATCAAACAACAGCTCGGAATAGAAAACACCGTCTTCGAACTTATAAATGAAAACCTCCCGTAGCTGAATGCCGAAAGCCTGGGCAAAAGTCATAAATAAATCATGAGTAAGAGGCCTGGGAGGCGTAATATGTTCTAATGCAATAGCAATGGATTGTGCTTCCGATGTCCCTACTATAATAGGTACACGACGAGCTCCGTTTTCTTCCGCCAGTATCAGGGCATATGCTCCCGACTGAATCTGGCTATTAGTCAGCCCTTGAACCCGTAATTTTATTTTTGTATCCACACCACATAAATTTTATAGTACTGATACAAAAGTAATATTATTTCGGAATTAAAAGAGGGAAAGTGGACAAATGATGATCGGTAAAGTCTATAAAAAAGAAAAGGTTGTCATCCCGACAACCAATCTTCATTGCTAACCTTAAATCTAATACCATGAAAAACACAGTGCAAATATAAGCACTTTATGTTATTCAGCATAGTTTTATAGCACAATTCATACTTATTTTAGCAATAATTTAGTAGAACACCTTATTTGACAAGGTATATTAACAATCAATTCTTATCTTTCATATATTCATCCGCTTTCTCCTTCATCCGTTCAACACGTTTAGCTGTTTCAGGATGGCTTGAAAACATCTGGCGAAATTTGGATGATTTCGGTGCATCTTCACTCAAACTCATCAGTTTATTCAATGAATTATGCATGCTGTACGGATCAAGGCCATTGGCTACACTAAACTCAAAGCCGTAATCGTCTGCTTCATTTTCCTGTTTTTGAGAATATTGTGCACCGGCCAATGCTGTTGCCAGGTCGCCTAACTGGGAATCCGATAATTTAGCTACGACATCACTGGTTGCTCCTGCGGCATTTTTTGCAGCCGAAGTCAGATAAGCGTTCTTCATGGCATCTTTCGAATCGGAATGGAGCACATGACCGATTTCATGTCCGATAACAGCCATTACTTCATTGTCGTCCATCACTTTCATCAATCCGCCGCAAACACGGACACTACCGTCGCCACAGGCAAAAGCATTTACGTCGATAACATTGTATACCTTAAAATTCAGATCCAGTCCGTCAACTTTGATATCCTTTGTCAGACGTTCCAGACGCTGTCCCATCTCCGTATCGGGGCCGGCCACTTCATTATGGGTATCCATCCATTCGATATATTCACGACTCATGGTCACTATATCGGCATCACTAAGTGTGATAGCCTTAGCAACATCGGTAGCGGCGCTAACCACTTTCTTGGTGTTAATTGTTTTCCCTCCGATTTTAAACTGCGCAGAAGCAGTCAGGCTGACACCAGCCAGCAAGATTACTGATAATAACGTTGTTCTCATACTCAATTTGTTATTTACATACATTAGTTTGTTTGCATTTGCATAAATTCCATCAACTGGTTAAATGTGACATCTTTTAGTATAACTTTTTTCGTCTTATCCAACAGGTAAAGGGTTGGAATTGCTTTCAGATCATATATCTCATCATTTTTAAGGCTTACCGTATTATCATAGGAGTTTATCCAGGCTGCCGGTACATCAGGGATATGTTTCCGCCAGGCTTCCAGATCCTCATCGGGATAGACAGCCAGAATCTTTAGTTTCTTATCAGACATCATCCGGCCGATCAACGGATCACCCGACAACTGTTCCGTAATTTCTTTACAGGCATGACAATCCGGATTGTAGAAGAATAACAAAAGATAATCAGCCTTTACATTATATAATGTACCGGTTTTCCCATCAGCCAAGGTATAAGTAAAGTCGATTGCCGGCTCACCTACCCTGTTCTTTAATGCCAGTTCCAGTAAATGGGCAGGACGGATTTTATTTACTTCATCGAGGACCGGTGCGGCCAGGACGGATTCGAGTACAGGGATATACAAAGATTCATCACGCATCGGAGAGTTAGGATCGTAAAGATACTTTTCATACAGACCGGCCATATGAGCAAAGAAGCTGCTGTCAGCCGCAGCCTTGTGCATCATACCTTTGATGGAAGAGGTCGCAACTTCCGGAGTCACATATTTCATCAGGTCGATATAGTTGGTAAGTGCCTGTTCCGTAATATCCGGCAGATGGATATACGCCGTATCGGTAAAATCAAATTTATCCCAATAATGCTGGACCAGATATTTGGCTCGTTCGCCCGGATCGGTAATCATACTGGGAACGGCAACCATTTCAAAGGTTCTCGGCGTTGTATCCTCTTTCTCTGTTTTTGCTGTCTGCTGACCGTGACATGAGTTAAAAATCAACGCAAATGCCAGCAAGCAAAGTATTCTGACTATCATATCTTTATGTTTTATAGTGCAAATATAATAGTTACTACAGTTTCAGATATCACTTTAGCCAATTATTTTATAGAGAATCCCTCCTGACTCTACTTTATAAATCAAAAAGTCAGGAGGGAGGGAGGGGTTAACATTCAATTTTAACGTATAATCACCTTTTCGGTTTTTTGCCGGTTGCGGGTGGTTACAGTAACCAGAGTAACTTGTTCAGGAATAAACACATCGAGAGAAACAGTACTTTGACGAATAGCTTGCTTATTATATATCAGTCTACCGTTTAAAGCATGTATTTTTACAGATTCAATCGGATCATCAACAGAACTGCTTACTACGACCCGGCCGTTGCTGACAGCAATACGTATATCCGAATCCGGAATGTCATTCTCCTCTATTTCACCTATCCGCAGGAATAACCGTCCTTCTACAAAACCTGTCTGATTATCAAATGTATATTCAGGATTCTCCCTCATATTCTGCAATGTTCCCGTAAAAGTATCCTGCAGATAAATATCCTGAGCCGTATCAAAAGTTTCCATTCCGGATAAGCGAAGGGTCAACTCACCTTTGACATCGGTACGGATACCCAGTTCAATGGGTTTCGATAAATCGCCCAATGTACGGATAGAAGCCGCCTTTCCATCCAGTAACGTATATAAAACAGCCGGTTCTGTATTCTCTTCCGAAAAGAGAGTCCACATATCTTTGCGTGCATTATACCGGTTTTCTTCAAGCGGAACATATTTCAGACGAATATGACTCTGGGCTACCTGATTCCTCAACACGTCCATCTTCAGCGTTGCCTCTTCCATTCTGCGGGAGGAACGCAGGGTGATGTCAGACGTTGTTGTCGACATCGTGAAATTGAATTGAAGCTCAGATATCTGTCCTGTCTTTTCTACAATAAAGGATTGCATAGGTGCAATAAGATACGGATCATTTGAAAAAACCCCTGGGTTATAAGCTTCAAACGTTTCATTATCCGTCCATATATAATAACCGCCAGTTATAGCCTGATTGGCTGCTTTAAATTGATTGAAATTCAGATGTGACATAAAAGGATTGCCTAACAAAGCTGTCGTATAGCCTGTTTGATCGTTTTTCACAGTCACATTAAAGTTCTTATTTTCATTATCTAATGGTCGGTTACCTTCCATCTCTTCTATACACTGCTCATAAGTAAACCGCCCTATACCGGTACGATCCATTGTCTTTGTTTCGCCCAGATAAACACCATGATAATTCCACATTGAATAGGTAACGCTATCCTTTGGGAAACGGAAAGACTGCAGTTCTGCTTCGATGTCTTCTCCATCATAGACTCCGATAGCATATCCGAGCCCCGGAGACAAATCTTCGGTCAGCGTATTGAAAGGATTCGAGAAGTCGCCTGTCACCTTTGCCGGTGTATCTTGTGTCTGTGGATTGGTGGTATTATATTTCATCATATAAACTGTTGGATTCTGACGCTTTATATTTCCTTCGACAAAATAATCACCGGAATACATTGCACGTAAAGGAGCCGAGACAGTATACCAACGACCTGGTTTCACATCAAGATCCACTTCTGCAAATCTGTAGTTCAAATAATTCGTACGAGCCACTCCGCCCCCCATCTTGAAGGTTATCGTATCGCAAGCTGGGCGGAGAGAAAAGAATCCGTCATTCTGCTTTTCTTTCTGTTGATTCAGATATAACTGACTATTGGTATAATCATTTACCACATTCAACGAGTCTACAGTCGGCTTTATCAACAGAGGATAATGACCTAACAGATTGGTTTGATCCACTTTGATTGATTCATTGGGGATGATCACATTAGTACAGTATCCGGGTACACCGTTGTCCCAGTTTCTGAAATCATTCCAGTTGTTTGCTTCACCATTACCGGTCCAGGTGGTTACTTTGGGGAATAGTACAAACTCATGCATAGAAGCCTCAGTACATCCCACGGAATTATTGGCAGTCAACGAAACCGTATAAAATCCCGGAGCATAATCGTCCAATTTTATTTTCAAAGCTTTTGCTGTAGTATCGGAAACGACCGTCCCATCGACCATCCAGGTATAACTTGCATAAGGATTATTATCACTCACTTGCGTATCCTGGTTGGTTATAGTGATATACCCGTCTCTATCTACATCGGAATAGCAGAAAGCTGTTCGGTTACCGGCCAGCGAAGGGGTAGGAATCTTATCTATAGAGGCTGCAAAAAGTAATTCACGAGGCTCTGACACAGCCATACAGGCATAATTCGGAATACCGGCAAAACCTCCCGACTGAGCTACTACTAAACGATAATATCCATTGTTGGCTGCTGTAAAAGGGTAGATTTCGAATTTTGATTTATCAGTCGTGATCACTCCTGAAGTCACCTCTCCGATAACACTGGCAAGTGGTTGCCACGGACCATCTTTTCCGGTAGGACTAAACTCCCATCGATAGTCCAAATAGTTTCCTAAGGTACCGTCATCCGTATAAGTTCCTTTCAGGATAAGCACTCCCTCATCTTCTGCACAAACATAACCGTTTACAGATGGCACGAGGGTCACGGGAGGGATAACCAGATAAATTTCAATATCATCCATCAACACATCATTTCCCCCTCCGGTACCAAAGTTGTTATTGACAACTTCCAGAGTTATACTGGTTACATTCTCCGGAACAAGGAACCTGAATCCGAATTGTCTCCAATTATTACCTTCCCCATCAAGCATATTTCCGGAAAGATATTCTGCTAATATATCTCCTGTTTCTGTGTTTGTCAATATAAATTTAAGATTCACTTTCTCCAGTCCGTTCCATTTTACAAAGCTGGTAAACCATCCTGTAATAACTAATTCGATATTACGGCATGCGCCCAGGTTCGTTAATTGATGAGTATAGAAACGTCCGGGAGTCTCTGTAGCGTTTACAGCGACCAAATAACCATGAGTTTCATTAGGCTGGTCTTCATAAATATGGTCTGTCATAGCCATCCAGCCATTAGAACTCCCTGCGGGACTTTTCTTCGTAATCATATAACCGCCTTCCGGCAAATTGCCATCACCGGATTTATACTGTTCATAATCAATCGTAATATAATCGATTGGCTCTTGTTTTATATTCGGATCTCCGGGAACTGTTCCCCCAAAGTTCTCCCTGTGTATACGGCGGGCATTTGCCGGAGAAATAGCAGCATCTACGCTACCACACAAATAACCAGGCAGTAAATTGTATGCGACTCTCTCATCCAAAAGGGGAACTCCGTTCATATCACATATCTCTACCCAATAGGTTCTTGCTTTAAACTGCCCGCCTGTATTTCTTTCGTTCTGGACAGACAGGGTATGTGTCTTTCCGTCAGACAGTATTACAGGATCCTCTATGGCTTGCGTAGAAGAATATTTCTGATCATAATCATACTCATCCTGATCAGGCAGTAGATCTTCCGTACCTCCGTCTTTACTAGTGTACCATTTATACGTAACTCCAGTTATTTCTGGGGCCTCCATATGAATAAGCGAAGGCAAATAACCTGGTTCACCCAAACTCACCATTCCTGGAAGATATTCACCACTTCCCCTATAAACTGTAGCTTGATCTTTCGTCATGTTATCCGGACATACGAAATAGGTTTTCGATTTAGATGCATCTTCCGGTATAAATTTAACCGAATCAGAATAGACAGATACATTATCTCCTGTTACCACAAAACGATAATAAATAGTCTCATGAATGGCATTTGTTGTATAATCGGTCGTAAAATTTCCATTTCCGACAGTACCGGTAGCTCCCGTTCCACTACTATTGATCCACCCTCCGGTCTCAAGACGTTGCTGCCATTGATAAGTGAGCGAGCCTGTCAAACTACCGCAGGCATACCCCCCTGTCAGGGTTTCTTTCTTACCGGATAACACAATCATCTCCGTCTTTGTTGGTGTAAATATCTGTGCCGGGCTCAATAATTTTATTTCAATATCATCCAATGCAACCCCCTTACCCCAGTCCCAGGCTCCTTCCGTAAATAGGGAAAGTGTAGCGATAGTAGCACCTTGCGGTACAAAAAAGTCAAATCCATATTGTTTCCAGAGACTATTACTTCCTCCGCGAATATCTCCTGTCGTATATTCTTGGGTATCTCCGTTGTCGAAACTGACAAGAAATTTGAAATTCTGCTTGGTATTGGTGTTTTTCTCCAGATTGGCAATCCAGGCTTTAAACGATAGTTTCGAACCACCACAAAGATTGGAAAGCGTCGTTTTATAAAATGGCATACTTTCACCATCCGACGTACCCCTGGCGTGAACCAGCAGAAAGTAACCGTTTTTACAACTGGAATGATCTGTTACATCCGTATTCCAGTTTGTCGTACTTTCAGAATTATCCTCATTTGTCCAGTAATTCAGGTATACTTGATTCGTTATTATATAGTTACCGCTGCCGGGGTTGGGTCTTACGGTTCCCTCCGACACCTGGGTATATTCATATCCGGGAATAACATATTGATTGTCGGCTTTATAAATAAAATCCTGTGTAGAACCACACCCTCCAAAGTCTTCTCTGATCAGGTAATTGGCATCCCGAAACAGTCGCACAGGTTCTGAGACCAGAGCTTCCGTAAAATCCGTATCACCACCATTCCCCTTGATTACCAAAACTCTATAATAGTAACCGTCTACCACCGCTGGTATAGTCCCGGTAAAAGTTCCGCTGTTACCTGTCGCCGTACCGTCCGATCCAGCAATATCTGTCCATCCATTACCATCAGCACTTCTTTGCCACCTGTAATTGATAGAAGGACTGATATATTTATAATCCACCATAAAATCCACATTGAAACCGACAGTACTTCCCGATACTGGAGATTTGATAGTTATAAATGATTCATATCCGGTAAGGGAGATATCATCTAATCCAAGCCACAAATTATCACCTACAGATGATATACGTATTTTAATCTCATCGTCCTGATAACTAAGAGGAATGTAAAACAATAATTTTCTTTCTTCCCATTCGTCGCTTACCTTAAACTTTGCAGAGTCCATCACAATACCTCCAGCATCTTCAACTTCCAACTTAAACTGATAGGGAAGAGTATCGACCCTCCCCCACAAGGCAACCTGCCATGTACTGAGAGAAAAGGTTTGTCCCAACATGTCCGTTGTTACCGGAATACTGGCTTCATAAACAGTCTTCTCTGTATTTGTACGGTTCACAGCGTACATAAAATAACCTTTTGAATTGTCTCCAGGGATACTGTGATCCTCAAAGCCACCTTTACCGCCACCGTCTCCATCTCCCCAATTCCACTCTACACCCGGAAAACCGGGGATAGGTAACTTCCATCCGGCCAGTTTTGTGATTGCATAAGTGGCAGCTCCTCCCTGATCCAGTTTAATCGGTCTTTCCCCGTAAGCTTGTTCGGCTTTGTCCCTGTTGTAGGCTCTGTCATCGGGGAGTCCGTAAGTAAAATCCGTTGTTATTGTTGGATGCGGACCAGCAGCAAGCCACCAGTCGCCCGAAGCTCCTGCCTGGTTTGTCGAATCGGTAGAGGGCCAGTTTCCACCAAAGTCCTCCTTCAACAGATATTCGACCGCTGTGTACTCTACAGTAACTATATCCGAATACAAAGTTTTACTACCTGCCGTGACTACAAGCCGGTAATAGACAAGACCTTCCATACTTTCCGCCGCAGGAGTGAATTCTGTTGTAAAAGATGTTCCATTAGCTCCTCCTGTCGCTCCCGTACCAGTGGCCTGAACCCAAGAACTACCGTCATATTTCTGCCATACATAGGAATAAGCTTCACTTCCTAAAGGATTGTTATATTTTGCCAGAAAAGGAGCAGCAACCTGTGTGTTGACTTTCGTATAGGTGTATAAAGAAGCAGGAGATGCCATCTGTATCGCCTTCATGTTCACCGTTATATCATCCATCCCAAATTTGTGCTTCTTATTTTCATATCCATATTTATCAACAAGACTGAAAGTAATCGCTCCATCCTGGGTAGCTGTAACAGAATGAGACCAATAAATCCATCCGCCATTCGAATTTGCATAGTTGGCCGAAGTTTTAGTCTGACCGCCAAGTCCGGTTCCCGTAGCTTGTATTTCAAAATTATATCCGCCATCCACATCGTCATAATAAACGCCAAACTTAACAATCTCTCCTTTCTTTACATAAGAGATTGTAGCAGCATAGATTTTTTTAGGATCGGTACCTGCTTCCTTCACGGCAAAAAGATAATATCCGGTTCCTGTGGTATGATCGGGATGTGGCCATTGTGGAGGTTCACCGTGACCAACAAGGTTTGAATTTTTAGTAATGATACATTTTCCGGCATCATCGGCCATAGGTACAGTGGCAGCATACGTGAAATCATAGTAACTCCATATTCCCGGATTAGGATCTATGTAGTTACCGCTAAATTCGGGTCTCTCAAAATCTTCATTGATAACGTTTACTTTTGTTGCCTGTTGTGCTTTCACCTGTCCACCGACCAATAATAGTCCCAGAAATACGATGAGTTGCATCTGCTTAATACAGATTGTCTTTTTTGAAATATTTGTCATAACCCTTATGCTTATTTAGAATATGATTGACTGATTTCTGATCAGAATATTCGAGTTACTTTTTACCTCCGGTACAGCAGACCGGGTAACAGTCTCTATAAACTCTGGTTTGGACTCCGGCAGAACAGGCGATCCGATAGAGATCATTTTTTCTATATTCAGTTTGTACCAGTTATTCCGTACCACACCGAAACGTCCGTATTTTCCGATACCTTGTGCCTCTGCAACGGAAAAATGTTCTATTGGTACCTCATAATACATTTCACCGTTTTTATAAAATGAAAGATTGGCAGATTCTGCCGGTTTTTCGTTTCTCCAATTAGAAAAGTTAAAATCAGGATGGTCCTCTTTAAATTGTCTGATCGCTTCGAGAATACCCTCCCGAAGATATATATGAATATGTTCTGTTGTAGAGGCCGAGGCGTAGATCTCCACATCCTCCGGACGGAGAATAAAAAAAGTGGTATTGTCTTTATTATAATTATTGTATTTATAATTTTCGATATCCGTATTTCCTCCTTTAAATACAAAGAACCCCTCGATCGGTTTTAACGGAAGCTCCGGATTCACCTCTGTACTCTTCTCACCAAACTGCTCTCTTTTAAGAACCGCTTTAAAGATAACCCTAGTCACGACATCTTTCTTTTGTTCATTTTGAACCATGGTATTTTCGGGTATGTACACCGGTTGAGTGTCTCCCTTTTTCCATGACCAGTAATTATAATATTTATAATCGGAGAGTTGAGGATACAGCTTTTTAGCCGTACTATTGGTACCCGGATTTAATTCTGTGCCATCCAATACATAGCTGAAATTTTGTTTTTTCGCATCTGTTCCTGAAAAGCCAGAGAAGTTAGGGTCTTCAGCGTAAAAATATTCCCGGTCGATATCTCCCTGTTCTTCGATTACCGTTCCTCCGGCTTTATATGTAAGATGTCTGAGCCAATAGCTTTTTTTATTGACTACATCGATTTCCCAGGTAAGGTCAGTTGCAACCATATAACGTACCCGATCGGAAACAAGTCCCAGGCCATCATATGTATGAAGATAAGGTTTGGCACTACACTGTTTCGTTTTCCGGTTAAATGTACCGGTACAACCTTGCACCGGACATTTAATACAATCTTCCGGTATATCGTATCCTTCATCACCCCAGGGAGCTTCTGATTGGTTATTATAATCCAGCAACATCACAAATCGTCCGTAGGGAGCTACTGCAGTAGATTTGGTATTTGCGGTACCAGCATAATCACAAGTGACTTTTGCTGCCACACGTTCCAGATTGATGAAAGCCGGATTGTTCTCTGCTTTTTCTTTAGTAGCATAGAAGTTTCCGGGTATTAGTTCGACAAGTTTTTGGGAATTCATCATCAGGAAATAAGCCGGTTCTTCGTATGTTCCCTCTTCTCCGATCACGGTACGGGAACGGAACATACCGATAGTAGTATTGAATGCAACATCCAATGCGGTGACATGTTCTCCTTTTTCCGTTTTTGCCTTAATCGAATCATTGGGATTGATCACGATTAGCATATCATAATTGCTCCGTTCAAATGTGCGTGCTATTGTCTGAATGAAGATTCTGTTCCCATCAGTGGTCCAATTATAGAGATCACTTCCGGTAACTTTAAAATCATTGTTATCGGGCTGCACCTGTATATCCAGATCCAGACAATATTTAACAACACCACCTTCATAGAGAACCATTCTTACTCCATCTATCAGTATTTCTGAAATACTCCCCCTGTCTACTCCTTCATAGGTTTTCGTACCCATATAATCATTTGGCAAAGGTATTCTCATTGCCAGCGAAAACATATTCCCTGTACCGCTGGGAATACTTTCTTCTGGGATATTTCCAAGATCATCGATAGGGGTTTCTGTGCCCGTACAAGAGAC